>TARA_R110000751_G_scaffold4227_6_pt1 | contig 272714 bp, 270 predicted proteins | sample TARA_R110000751 | Tara Oceans TARA_R110000751 (sample SAMEA4398001) | marine metagenome | biome: Polar Biome; feature: [MES] marine water layer (ENVO:01000295) within the mesopelagic zone...; material: water (ENVO:00002006), including particulate matter (ENVO:01000060) such... | reverse complement strand
CCTCAAGTTTATCCAAAAACGCGCAAAGAGCGGGGCGGAAAGCCTTGTTTTGTATTTTTTGCCAAAAATAGTGCTCCAGAATGTAGCAAGGCATTTTTAAAAGCACCAAATTTGGTTCATTCTCAAGCCTGACCAAAAAAGCAAGGCCGCTTAAAACGGCTTATATTGGTTCAGGTTTAAAAAATTAAGGGGTTGTGCAACGGTTACTATTGTTGTAAATAGTTGTTTTTATTCATTCCTAAATTCAGTTGGTGTCCAACATCTCATATACATACTCTCAATTTGATTGTCGGTTTTGTAAACGGTATAAAAAGTTTGACTTCCGTCAAAACAGTTTTCATCTCCATATTTCGTGGGGTTTTCATTCCAGTTTTTATTCGCAACAACGGATTCATAAATTTCTTTAATATCATCTTGAGCACCACCTTCAAAAACTAAATCCTCTACTGAAATTTGCTTTGATTTCTCTATGTATTTTTTTTGATTTGAGTCAAATGTGTATTCATATAAAATTCCGTCTGTAAAGATGCTAACATAATCAGCCACGCAACCAAGACAGATAAACATATAACTTTCAGTCAGAATTACAGGATTGTCAGGGAAATTTGTTCTTAATTCAGTCAGTTTATTTACATATTCATCTCTGAATTCAAGTTGTCTTTTCAATTCTGTTCCCATTGAGTTTGCAGATTCAAAAGGTGATTTGTCGACACTCAATTTGTTTGCAGTATTTATGCGCTTATTTAATTCAGATATATTGGCAGTTTTGCAACCAATTAAAATCAGAAATGATAAGTTTAATAATATGATGAATGTTTGTTTCACAATTATTTACAACGGTTTTGTATATGGAAAGTTGCGGTTTTGTGTGCGAGGATTTTCCGAAGGAAAATCAGACGTAACAAAACAAGCAACGACCTTTATTTAAGCCAAACACCAGCAATTTTTTATATACGGTGTTGGCAACAGTTTTTTAATTCTTTTTATTCACAGTATTTGGGTCAAATCCATAATAAAAGTTATTCAACTGTCCATTCGAACTTTTAAGTCCGACTATGTCCATTATTTCTTGAAAATAAAGTAAAATCCTTTCTCTATCTTCAGAGTCGTATCCCAATTCCATTTCTGGGAATTTTAAAAGTCCGATTCTAATTGCTTCTTGATATTTTTGGTCAGTCGGATTTTCAGATTCCGCAATTTGTTTGAAATCCGTTGCGACTTCATTGATTTTTTCGGTCAGTATTGGTCTCAATTTTTCATCCGATATATTTGGCGAATGATTTTCCGCATAGAATTTTTTCTTTGCAATAAATTCCGCAAACTTTTCATTCGCATTTTCAGGTGTTTTCATTTCGGTTGCATTTTGTCCGCAAGCAGATAAACTTAAAAACAGAACTAATATTTTGATGTATTTTGTCATTTCTTAAATTGTTGCCAACGGTCTCGTATACAAATAGTTGCGGGTTGACAAGCGCAAATTTGTCGGCGTGACCTATTTTTTAAAAATGAAAATTACATTTTCTTAAACCTAAAAACAAGCAATTTTTTGTATACGTTGTTGGCACCAGTGTTTGTCGGTTACGGACTTACAAAAACAGGAAATTCAGCCGTGATTTTCTCAAGTTGGTTTAGTAATTCCGGAATTTGAGTTTGGTCAAAATCAATTTCACAACATAATTCATTTCCGAAACTGGAATTATCCATCAAATTACATTTCGCATTAAAATGTCCAATTCCATCACCAGTTATTTTTATATTCAGTTGATTTTCGAGAGTTGTAAAGTTTGCAGTTCCGTCCAACTTTTTATAAAGTGATTTTAGCTCCTCTTGAAATTTTTTAAAATCAAAAGTCATTAAATCGGCGTTGAATTTTCCCGAAAAAGCACCAGCTTTTACAGAAATCAGACAGTTTATCCAATTTTTATCCCAATCCAATTCTGCGTCTGGATAATTTAATCCGATTATATCTATTCGGACGAAATTTTCACTGTCTTCTATTATTAAATATCCTGTAGAATAGTTGTTCGTCATTTTTTCACATTGGTGCCAACGGTTAGGCTATGGTTTCGTTGCGGAAAAATCCGCAGGATTCTTTCCGCTGTAGCCGAAAGATAGCAAAACGGCGAGAATTTTCGGCAGAAAATTCCGCCGCAATGAACTATAGCCATTGTTGTAGCACGTTTTTATTTTCCACTATAATTTTTTAAATCCGCTGAATAGAAGTTTCCGAACGACTGTAAACTATCTCTCGGAATATCATAATTCACCAAATCGGGATTGTCAGATGTAATAACAATTTCGAATCTTTCATTTTCAAATTGTCCGATTGCACTTAATCCGCATTCTGAAATATTTCTTACTGTCAGACCTTTAGGAATTGTAAAAATGATTGAGTCAGAAGAAAAAACTCCGATTTGAACATCTTTTTCAAGTCGCCCAAGTTTATATGTCGGACTATTAAACCAATTTAGGCCGAAACCAATTATGAATAGGATATTAAATAAAATTGATATCCTGTAAATCCATTTTTTCATAAAAATCCGATTTTCATATTTGGGCCAAATGTGCTACAACGTTTAGTATAAAAGAAGTAGGGCTGTAAATAAGCAATTTCCTTTCGGATTATCCACAAGCCAAATCTTTTGCATTTTGTTTTAAATTATTTTTCTAAAAGCCAAATCAAAAGATTTGGCGACCTCGTAAATATGCCAAAACATTGGGTTTAGCACTTACTTGCCCTATTTTTTTTATACAGTGTTATGTGGCGTTTTTCTTACCACAAGTACTTCAATTCAACTCGGTTGGGTTCAATTTTAATTATATCATAAGTTGAACCTCTGATTTCGATTAGTGAACTTCCTTCGTCAATGTCCAAATTATTTTTTAATTCCGCCATCTTGGTTTTGTCAAAAGTCCAACGATATTGTCCCTCGATTTTAGGTTCGCTGTCGTTAGTCCGCGTAAGAATAACTTCCTTATTTTTTAAGACTCCATTTTTCCAGCCATAAACATCCCAAATTCCGTTTAAACTTTCGACAATTGAATCCGCTACAAATTCTCGTTTATTTTTAAGTTCGGAAAACTTATGTTCAAAAATTTTCTTTTCTAAACTATCATAGTCAATTCCATTCCAATCACAGTTTCCGATTATATTTATTTGTTTTTCGTTTCCAATGTTAATTTTATATCGGTCGATTGAAGTTGAGAGAAATGAGCAGGAATCTTTCTGGGTTTTAGCTTTTGCTATAAATTTATCTATTAATTGAAGTTCGGATTTTCCAATGACGGTAGTCCAAGTCGAGTCCGTTTTTGAACCGTAATAGTAATAGGGTTTCTCTTTGGTAGCTTTAATTGTTGTACTGTCTTTGAAGATTGACATTCGATGTAAAGTCATCACTTCGTCTCCTGTTACAAATTCGATTTGAATTTTAGCAAAATCATTCGACTCTGATTTATCCATTTTCTTTTCATTCGTATTGCACGAAAAAAATAAAATCAAAAAGAGGAATGTTAAATTGAGTTTCATATTTTTTTTAAATGCCACATAACATGTGTATATACGACATGCCTATTGCTGCTATCCCGCACATGTGCGCATGTCATGTGTTCTGTGATTTATCAAATGTAACCGATTCATACAAAGTATCCAAAGGACTCTTTAAAGTTTTGTTGTTAATACCTATAACTCGGGTATAAACCTCAGTCGTTTTTGTGCTGGCGTGGCCTAGGGCACTTTGTATGTAGCGTATATTTACACCCCGCTCCATAAGGTGGGTGGCAAAACTGTGCCTAAGGGTGTGCGGCGTACTCCACGGATTTGTATTCGTGGCTTTCACCGCACTCCTAAAAATGCGCTGTATGCTCTTGGAAGAATACTGTCCACCATCCTGCCCTTCAAACAACCAGTAAGCGGGTTTAAATTGTTTGTAGTACTCCCGCAAAAGCGCCAAGAGCACCGGACTCAATACCGTATGCCGGTCGCGCTTGCCTTTGCTGTCCTTTATAAAAATATAGCCATCCTCACTTCGAATATCCTTTACCCGAAGCCTAAGGACCTCGCCCACACGCAGGCCAGCACCATAAATTATATGCAGTATGGCCTTGTGCTTCAAGTTTGCCGGGTGGTTTATTATTTGCATAACCTCCTCAATGCTCAGCACATTTGGCAGATCCTTGCTTTTTTTTGGGCGGGTAATGTTGTAGTACTCCCGGGGCATTTCCAGCGTATGTTCGTAATAGCATTTTATGGCATTGATAACAAGATTCTGTTTTTGCTCGCTAATGCGGTGTTTGCTTATCAAATAAAACACATAGCCTTCAATCTGTTCTTTTGAAATGCTGCGCAGCTCCGCAGTTTCAAAATACCTGAAAAAGTGCAAAAGATTGTGTTGATAATTGCGAATGGTTGCCGGACTAAAACCTTTTAAGACCATTTTTTGTTGGTTGCGGTCCAGTTCCTTCTGAATTTTTTCCGAAGGTTCAAAACTGGGCATCGCAGAAGGGGCTTCCGTAGCTTGCATCTTAAGTTTAGTGCCGAAAAGCCTTTTTAGATGCTGTATGTTCTCTGCAGTATTTACAATACTCCAAAGCTTTTGGTTATAATGGTAAAAAGTACCGTTCAGCTTTTTAAAAACCTCCCGTTCGGCCTTCATTTCATATGGAATTTTAAGTTTGATGCGCCCAGCATTGGCACGAGGCGTATACAGTACTATTACAGGATTTTTAGAAATTTCCATCATCAAAAAGAGTTGCGTTTATATCAAAATTAAGGAAAATAGAGACCAACTTAATGCGCAAATCATTTAATAAAAGTGTTTAACCGTTAGGAACCAATAACGTATATTTACAGTGATAGCAGCAACTACATGGACAGAAAATGTAAAATATGCCAAAAACCCCTAAAAGGGCGAACCGATAAAATTTTCTGTTCTACCTATTGCAAAAATCACTATCACAAACACCTTCGCTATGCTTCCAAACAGGCAGCCATAGAAATAAACGGCTATTTAAAGCGAAACTATTCCATCCTATCTGAATTACTCGGGAATAATAAATCACAAGTCAAAGTATATAGAAACGTGCTTGAAAAGAAAAAATTTCGGTTCAAGTATCATACCCATTTCCACATTAACTCACACAACAAAATGTTTCACTATATCTACAACTTGGCCTGGATGGAATTTTCTGATGATGAAATATTGATAGTCCGCAAAAAACAATAGGCAATGGCATTGCATTCCTTTCCCTTGCATAACTCCATAAAAAAACTCGCAGTGTCAGAATGCATTTCCCAGGCCTAAAACCGTCAAACAGGCCAGAAATAGGAATATCAAAACGCTAATGGTAAATACAACTTTAATCGGGCATCTCTAAGCTCTAAACAAAAAGTAAACCGGCAGCTATCTAAATCCAATTAGTGCAGATACTCTCAAAGCGTCCCCAAAACCTCAATCCCAACCGCATCCTTGCCAAAATTCGCATATTCCTCTTCCCCCAGTACCTCCATAAACCGTAAACCCAAAACAGGTATATACTGTAGTCCTTCTTCTTTTGTGGGTCCCCCCTTAAGTGTTTGCACTAATCTTTCAGACCGATCCTCCTTGGATCTTCTAAGGATAGGAGCCTCATAAGTAACAAAGGTATTGGTAGCTGCATCGTAAACAAGCAGGCAATAAAATAGCTCAAAGTGGGTGGCGCCTTTGGGGAATTTGGCAGCCGCAGGATTAAATCTTGCCCACTCCAATGAAAAATCCAAGGCGTCGATCCTCGGATTTCCAAAATGCTGCCGTATGCCTGCCTTCGGTGTAAATACGAATTCCCGTAGTAACTGCTGTCCCTTTAGCGTTTTTAACCCTTGCGCTACATTCCTGGATCCGGGGACGGAATCTTTATCAAGCGCCTTGATTTTCAGGAATAATTGCATCAGGCGTTGGTGCAGGCTGCCGTCATTTAAATGGCAAAGAATAGGATGTAGCGAAATCTTGAATTCCTTGACAAATACGCTACACAATGTTAATTCTTCGCTGTTCTTGTAAATCCGGGGATTTTTTTTATTATTTTCGTAGTTAAATCCTCCCATAATCACCACTTGTTGGTTTCTAATATAAATTTAGAAACATTTTCTCTCAAAAACAAGTGTTTCAAGCCGACCCTATGCCGACTGCAAGCCGACCGTAAGCCGACTTATGCCGACTCCATGCCGACTATACTTCATATATACCCCATAGATACTTCCTATTTGCCTCCAGTTTGCCCGTCCCAGGACTCACATCCTTTATACGGCGCGCCGCTGTTTTGCTATTTGCACTCCGAGGGCAATAGCGTACATAGCGGCTGCAAAAAACCAGACATAGGTAATTTTTCCCTTCCCCATCACATAATAATCAAAAGCCGTACTTGCCGCCACAAGTATATTGAGGCCGAGTATAGTGTAGTTCAGTCTTAAGTATTTTTTTGGGGAAAGTTTGCCCAGTACCATAAATAGGTTAAAAACCGCTGTTACAAATTGAAGCATTGCCAGCCCAGTCTTGCCATCCTCCACTAGGCCCAGTCCGCCAATAAAAAAGATAAAGGCATTCAGCAAAAAGCTGAACCTGAACATTTTGGCTTTTAGTTTTGGATTCATTAAGCCAAAATAAAACATTTTTTTCACTCAAATTCAAAACTTAAATCAAGAATGTGGTTTAAGTGTTTCTTTTGTGAAATATTTCTTCCGTAGCCAAAAAGAAACCCGCACCAATAAAATTAAAGCTGGAACTTCTACCAATGGGCCAATTACCCCCGTAAAAGCTTGCCCAGAATTTAATCCAAAAACGGCAATGGCCACTGCAATGGCCAATTCAAAATTGTTGCCGGCCGCCGTAAAGGCAACCGCTGCAGTTTTGTCGTAGGTTGTCCCCATCGCTTTTGTAACGAAAAATCCAATAAGGAACATCAATGCAAAATAAATAAGCAAGGGCACGGCGATAATCAAAACATCCATGGGTATTTGCACAATTAATTCACCTTTTAGGGAAAACATGACTACGATGGTAAACAAAAGCGCAATCAGGGTTATGGGAGAAATTGTGGGAATAAATCTCTGATTGTACCACACTTCGCCTTTAAATTTCACTAAAATAAGCCTGCTCAATATTCCCATTACAAACGGAATCCCCAGATAAATGGCAACACTCTCGGCTATGGTTGCTATGGAAATATCAACAATGGCGCCCTCAAACCCGAAATAGGGCGGAAGCACCGTAATAAAAAGCCAAGCGTAAAAACTATAGGCAAACACTTGAAAAATACTGTTCAGCGCAACCAAACCGGCACCGTATTCACTGCTGCCTTCGGCCAGGTCGTTCCAAACCAAAACCATGGCGATGCAACGCGCCAGACCAATCAAAATAAGTCCGACCATATATTCTGGATAATCGCTTAAAAAGATAATTGCCAGAATAAACATCAACACAGGACCAATAATCCAATTGAGAACAAGCGAAATAGAAAGGATTTTTGTATTTCGGAAAACCTTTGGCAATAGTGCGTAATTCACCTTTGCCAAGGGCGGATACATCATTAATATCAAACCAATGGCTATGGGAATGTTTGTACTGCCACTATTAAAGGAATTCAGAAACTCTGGAAAATTAGGCGCGAAATAACCTATGCCAACGCCCAAGGCCATCGCTATGAAAATCCAAAGAGTAAGATAACTGTCGAGAAAACTTAATTTTTTAGTTGAAGCCATTTTTTATGAAATGATTTGTGAAAAAACAAATTTCATCTCAATCGCAATCTGTTCGCTCCGCGCCGTATATACTTCCTGTTGCTGAGGTGTACCGTCCGAAATTTTTGGGTCTTCGTACATTATTGCAATCCGTTTTTCCGAACCAGCCACAAAAGGACAGCCTGCATCGGCCTGGGAACAGGTCATCACTGCCGCAAAGCCACTTTTTGGGTTTGCAGCGTCATCATATTTCTTTGAAAAAGCAATAATCGGCGACTTTTCCAAAGCATATTTTATGCTATAAACAGGGTTTTTGCTATCTCCTTCTTTCGAAATTTCAAAGCCCGTGTTTTCCAAAGTCTCTACAACCATTGGGTAAACGGCAGTAGCTTCCGTCCCGCCGGAATAGCACGTTATATTTTTGATTCGGAAGTATTCCGCCATGGTCTGCGTCCAAATCTGCGCCAAATGGCTTCTGCGGGAGTTGTGTGTGCAGATGAAGTTTAGCTGGATTGGTTTTTCTTCCTTCTTTTTTGAATTTATATAATCAATAAGAGGTTGCAGAACAGTTTTTCTTTCTTCGGAAAGATTTGCTGTAACCAGTTCATCAATAAATTCTTGGATTGGTTTCAATAGTTTCATTATTTAATTTTTATATACCCACAACTTTACTGCGGCGTTCCAAAAGCAAGTTATCTTTCCAGACGCCGTTGAGTTGCCCCACTTTTTCTTTGTAGCCTACTTCGCGGAAACCGCATTTTATATGCAATTTATGGCTGGCAACATTGTCACGAAATATTCCCGATTGCAAGGTCCAGATATTGTTGGCCTCACTAATTTCTATTAAATTCTTCAGAAGAAATGCTCCCGCACCCTTTCCTCTTGCCGTTTCCGCAACATATACGCTCACTTCGGCAACGCCACCGTAAACGCAGCGACTGGACACAGGGGAGAGGGCGGCCCAACCCAAATAGTTATTGTCTTCAATCGCGATTATTCTTCCAAAGGGAAGATGCCCAGCGTCCCATTTTTCCCAACTGGGGATGGTGGTTTCAAAAGTTGCAGTGCCTGTTTGCAGACCTTCGCCATAAATTCGGGCGACTTCGGGATAGTTTTCTTCTGAAATTTCAATCAGATTCATACTAGCAACAATTACCGTCCGGGGAGCAGCAGGGCTCATCAGTTATTTCAGCCAATTGTCTTTTCGGTTTTTCAGACTTTGTTCCCGGTTTTTCAGCATAGACTGTAATGCTGAAAATACCCGTTCCTGCATTGTTGAAGGTTTTCACTTCTTCCTCGGAAAGATACTTTTCAAGAATATCGTTCGGAATTACGATTGGCTTCTCTTTCTGGATTTGGATATTCTGAAACCCCGCATCTTCTATAAATTGTAAGTATTCCGTTTTTTGGATTGCTCCCGCCACGCATCCCGCATACATTTCGGCGTCTTCCCTAAGGGCATCTGGAAGGTTTCCGACCAAAACGATATCGGAAATACTAAAATGTCCGCCCGGTTTTAAAACCCTGAAAATCTCCCCGATAACCTTTTGTTTGTTCGGCACCAAGTTTAAAACACAATTGCTCACTATTACGTCCGCAACATTGTTACTTACTGGCATCGCATCTATATCTCCTTCGCGGAATTCTACATTGTTAAAGCCCAATTTCTCCGCGTTTGCGCGGGCCTTTTCTATCATTATCGGCGTAAAATCGATCCCGATAACTTTGCCTTCGGCCCCCGTTTCGTGTCTCGCTACAAAGCAATCGTTACCAGCTCCGGAACCCAAATCGATAACGGTATCGCCTTTTTTAATTTTCGCGAATTGCGTAGGAAGGCCACAGCCCAACCCTAAATCTGCATCTTCTACATAACCGCCCGTTTCTGAATAGTCGTCCATCATTATATTATAAACCTTGTTTGAAGACGTTGTTGCGCCGCAGCAGGAGGCCGCGTTTTCAGCCTTGCCCTGTTCGGCTATTTTGGCGTATCGGTCTTTTACGATGTCTTTTAATTCTTGTTCGTTTTTCATTTTTTTTGAAATTTTTGGTTTGTGTTTCAGTTTAAACTTTTTTAGCAACAGCTTTCTTTGGAAATATCCTGATCCAAAAACTGCATCATTACTTTCTTCATTTTGGTCCAGTTTTCTGTAGCTATGCAATAGCAAATGCTAGTGCCTTCAATACTTCCCTTAATTAGGCCGAGGTTTTTTAGTTCCTTTAAATGTTGTGAAATTGTAGGTTGCGCCAAACCGATTTCTTCCACCAAATCGCCACAGATACAAGCGTTTATCTTGAAAAGATGCTGAAGAATGGCCACGCGCGCCGGGTGCCCAAAAGCTTTGGCAAAAGTTGCAATTTCATTTTGTTGCTCGGTAAATATTTCAGTTTTTGTAATTCCCATAATTGCTTTATAAGTTAATTGCAATATTACGATTAAAGAATAAAAGCACAAAAAAATTTTTTATAAAAATGAAATTTTATGAATCCTTATTCGAAGTTTTCCTTTTGTAAATCCACTCCACAACAAAGCAAATACAGATGATTCCCAACGAAATGGACACACCCAATAAGTTTGAGGTAGATTGCTGGATTATCAGGACTATAAAGGCAACGGCTGAAAGTATGGCGCCCATCAAACTGATGGTTTTGCTCGCATCTATCTTTTTGGCCTTTTTAAAACTTACATAATTTACCACGGCAAATATTAGCAGAAAGCCGGCACTGCCCGAAGTGGATATGCTCTCAAGGTTTAAAAAATTGGCGGTGAGCAGGGTGAGCACAACGGTAATTAATAGGCCAACGGGCTTGTTCCAAAACTGATCGGTAAAGGCGTGGGGCAGTTCGTCATCCTCGGCAAGTTCATAGCTTACCCTGCTCCCGCCATACAGGCTTGCGTTGATTGCAGAAAATGTTGAAATAAGCGCGGCAATGGTCATTACGGTAAAACCAATCTGCCCGATCATAGGTTTGGAGGCCGCGGCCAAAACGTAATCCTTGGCGGTTGCAATCTTATCAAAACTCAAGGAACCGACGGTTACCATGGCAATAAGTATATATAGCAAGACCACAAACCCAACCGATATAAAATAGGCGCGCGCAACATTTTTTTCTGGGTTTTTTAGGTCGGGGACGGCATTGGCAATAAGCTCAAAACCTTCATAGGCCACAAAAATCACCATTCCGCCCGTAAGCAGTTGCAACGGACTTTCCCAATTGGCAGGGTTTAGTTGGTCAATATTGGCGCTGCCAAAGAGGCCATAGATCCCAATCCCCGTAAAAGCCAATAAAATAAAGAGTTTTACGAAAACCGCAAGGCTTTCAATTTCGCCCACCACTTTTAGACTATAGTAGTTTATCAGCGTTGCCAACCATACAACCCCCGATACGAAAATATGTGTGTCCATCGCTTTTGTACCGGTAATGGAAACAAGGTTGGGTGCATACGAGCCAAAGGCGCTGGCATAAAGCGAAAGCATAATAATATAGCTCACCCAGAGCACGTTATTGATTCCCCCGCTAAAAATGCCCCGACCAAAACCTTCGTTTACAAATTTAACCGTACCGCCACGGTCGGGAAAGGCCAGCGACAGCTTTGAGTAGCTGTAGGCGGTAAAAAGGGCAATAATGCCTGCCATTAAAAAAGCCACGGGAGTACCGCCTTTGGAGAGCGAGACCGCAAGCCCCAAAACTGCAAAAATTCCTCCGCCAACCATCCCGCCGATACCGATGGCAACGGCGTCTTTCAGTTTTATGGAGTCTTTGGATTTTTTCATGCTTTTAATGTTTCAATAACTTTTCAAAACAAACACTGTTCTCCACCCCGGCATATTGGCCATAATTATCAATAAATCTATAGCCACTTTTTTTATATAGCGAAATGGCCTCCGGCTGTTTTATTCCGGTTTCCAAAATACATTTGTCATTGCCCAATTCCTTTGCCCAGATTTCCAGTTCTTTTAAAATTTCCCCCGCAATTCCTTTTCCGCGTTCTTCAAGCGGAACAAACATTCGCTTTACTTCCATAATTCCTGTTTCAAACTGCTTGATGGCACCGCAACCCACTGCACGATTGGCTTCATTATAGGCCACAACAGTGTGTTTTATAGCGTCCAATTTATTGAATTGATCGTAAAACGCATGGTCATCGCCATCGCGAATGGCAAGATCTGCGTCCAGCTGTTTTACCAATTCAGCAAAATCTGGGTTGTTGGAATCTGTGCGTATAAGCTTCATCTACTTTGGATATTGGCAAAGTGAAGATAAAAAAACGCGCTGAATTTTCATTGTGAAAATCCAACACGTTCATTTTCCAACCAACATTTAGGAACAGTAGGTTGCTATTTAATTATGATTTTTTCTGAAGTAATGCCCGCGTTATTGGTGATTTTCAGAATATATTCCCCCGCGCTCAATTGGCTCACGTCCATCGCAAAAGACAACTCTGAAACCTTGCTTTCTTCCTTTAATTTACGGGAATTCAAGTCGAAAATTTCCACCTTTGAAGCGAGTCCATTTGTAGGAAAATTGATCATCAAAACATCCTTCGCCGGAATGGGGTAAATTATATAATCGTGCTTTGCGTTAGCTGTCACTCCCAACTGAATGCCATTGCCTTCCACGACCAAATAGGTGTTATTTCCATCAATATCCGTAAAGGTTTCAACCGCTCCCGAAGGCCACTGAATTTCAATTTCCGATACATTTGAAGCATCGCCCAACCCAAAATGATTAGTAAAACTGTTTTGGCTGCAATAGCCACTGGCGGCTTCAATTTGTCGGATTTGCCATACTTCGTTTCCGTTAATGTTCGCCCGAACCCGCACTTTGGCGCCCACCGCAGAACCGTTGGACGGATCGCCAACACAACGAATCTTTATCCAATTGTTTCCACTGCCAGTGTTTTTGAAAAGTGAATTGGCCTGGTTTTCATTTAAGGTATTCGCCAATATAACGTCCAGCCACCCGTCGTTGTTGTAATCGCCGAAAGCGCAGCCAAACGTATTGCCCTGATGGTTTGCCAGCGCACTGCCAGTGTCTTTGGTAAAAACACCGTTCCCGTCATTTATAAAGAGTGAATTTGTAATTTGGCCCGGAAAATAGGCGTTGCAAACCAATAGATCCAAATCGCCATCGTTATCTACATCGGCAAAAGCGGAACCAAATGAGCTTCCAATTTCCAACGCAATGGCAGAACTTGTCTGTTCTACAAAAGTTCCATTTTCGTTGAGGAAAAGTTGGTTGCTTTGTCCGTCCCAATTTGCCACAAAAAGATCGAAATCGCCGTCGTTGTCCACATCGGCCCACGAGCTGCCAGCGGAATTCCTTCCGTTTTGTGTGATGGCCAGATTGGTTATTTGCGTGAAATTATCAGGTCCATCATTTCTGAAAAGGGAATTGTTGGCATCGTTTTCATTTGCAATAAACAAATCGCTGTCGCCATCGCCGTCGTAATCTATCCAATTTATGGAGCGCGAAGCAAGCGTTTCACTGGTAATTGACAGGCCGGACACCGCTTCAAAAGAACCATTGCCCTGATTTTCAAAATAGAGATTTCGGGTGGAAACCACACTGTTGGTAATATAGGCATCCAAATACTGATCGTTGTTGAGGTCTATCCAATTTGCCATTTCAGAATAGGTCAACGGAATTCCAATGGCGTTATCGGGTTCGTATGTAAAAGTGCTGTTGCCATTGTTTCGGTAAAAATAATTTTTCTTCCCCGTACCATTTCTGCCGTAAGTGACCACCACGGCATCCAAATCGCCATCGTTGTCAACATCGGCAAAGCTGGCACCGTCTGAGCGGTCGTTGTCTAAAACAATATCGTCTGCAATTACGGTGGTAAAACTGCCATCGCCATTGTTTAAATAGAGCATATTGTTTTGCCCCGCGGCTGGTCCGTTGGTGAAAAATATATCATCCCATCCATCGCCGTTCACATCAATAAAATTGGCGCTTCGCGAGGCCGAAGGCGTGGTGGTAATATCTTCAAAAGTGGTTTCCTCAAAGGCTTGTGCCCTTGTATCTTCGGCGAAAAATAAAGAGAAGCAAAGGCTGAAAAGTAGTAATGGTTTCGTCATAATAGATTCGAATTATAGCTTAAATTTTGGTTGTGAAAGCTGTATGAGGAAGTGAAATTAATTCGAAACGGTTTGGAAATATTCGATTATGCGGTGAATGGCCAATTATTGTTTTGAAAGGCCATTAAACTGTTTTGAATGGTCAATTTCCCTCCACATCGCATCGTTGCAGTGGAGGGCGCGGGGAAGACAAGCCTTTCTTCAAATAATTTAAATAATGATTTTATTAAGCTTTCGGAGCAGGGCCGAACTTTCCTTTTACTGAGTTAAAACGAAGGATTCCATATCCAAGAATTGCAGAAATAAACGAGCCTATCAAGATTCCTATTTTAGCGGAATCTATATATTCCGGGCTACTGTTAAAGGCAAGACCGGCAATAAAGATAGCCATAGTAAATCCAATTCCCGCCAAAAATGAAACCCCGACTATCTGTCTGTTTGTAATATCTGAAGGCACATCTATTAGCTTTAACTTTCGCGCCGCAAAGATAACGGTTGAAATCCCGATGCTTTTCCCCAAAATCAAACAGATCATAATGTTCACGACCAAAGCCGTTTCCAGCCCACCTTCACCATTGATGGCTACTCCAGCATTGGCAAGTGCAAAAATAGGAATCACCAAATATGCCACCCAGTTGTGCAGTTTGTGTTCCAAATGCTGCAAGGGAGATCGATACTTATCAGACCAGTCCTCCAAATCGTCGATCAGTTCGAGCTGTTCGCCAGAAAGAACGGGTTTTTGCAGAATGGTGCTTTCCTTTATGTTTTTTACAATACTGTCCAATTGGTCGGTAAATTCATCGGTGCTTATTTTCTGCCGAACCGGCACCGCAAATGCCATTAGGATTCCCGCCAGGGTGGGGTGTAGACCCGCTTTTAAAAACAACAACCACACGATAAATCCGGCAATAATGGTTACAAATTCGGAATACAGACCTCTGTAGCTCAAAACATAGATAAAGACCAAAATGCCCAAGGCGCCGCCCAACATGAGTAAATTTAAGTCGCCACTGTAAAAAATGGCAATTACCAGCACCGCCCCCAAATCGTCCACAATCGCAAAGGCGGTAAGGAAGATTTTTAAACTGGTGGGAACTCTGTTTCCAAGTACTTTCAATACAGCCAGGGCAAAGGCAATGTCAGTAGCCATGGGTATTCCCCAACCTTTTAGGGTGTCCGGATTTTGGTTGAGGACTAAGTATAGAATTACGGGCAGGGCAATGCCGCCCAAAGCTCCAAATAGTGGAAACATTACCTTTTTGGTGGAATTTAACTCTCCGATTAAAAATTCGCGTTTTATTTCCAGCCCGATTAAGAAAAAGAAAATAGACATCAATCCGTCATTTACCCAAAGTATCAAAGGTTTTACCAGTTCAAAGCTGTCCGTAACAATGCCGATTTCATATTGCCAAAAAGATTGATAACTCTCCGAAAAGGCCGAATTTGCCCAGACCAGTGCAATGATAGTGGTTGCCAAAAGCAATATACCGGTAGAGCTCTGAAGGTTGACGAATTTCTGAAAAGGTGAGAGTATTTTTTCTTTTATCATAAGTTTTCTGCGAGTTGGCAATATACAAAACCCGTATAAATATTTTTTGTTGTTTATTTTTTAAAATTTCATTTAAAAAAAATGGAGACAGCAAATCTACAGAAAACTATATGACGAATTGCAGGGTACCGAATACTGAATACTGCAACTGAATACTGCCAACTTTTTTTTACCTTTGCAACTCTCAAAAAGAAAGCAAGAATATGTTCGATAATTTAAGCGATAAACTGGACAAAGCGCTGCACGTACTGAAAGGTCACGGCAGCATTACCGAAGTAAACGTAGCCGAAACTTTAAAGGAAGTGCGCCGTGCCCTTTTGGATGCCGACGTCAACTTTAAAACCGCAAAGGAATTCACCAATACCGTAAAGGAAAAGGCCCTGGGCCAAAACGTACTTACCACCTTGCAGCCCGGTCAATTGATGGTGAAATTGGTAAAGGACGAACTTACCGAACTGATGGGTGGCGAAACCGCTGGCATTAATTTAAGTGGCTCCCCGACGGTAATTTTAATGTCTGGATTGCAGGGTAGTGGTAAAACTACTTTCTCTGGAAAACTTGCCAATTATCTTAAAACCAAAAAAACAAAAAAACCGCTTTTGGTAGCCTGTGATATATACCGTCCTGCGGCAATTAACCAATTGCACGTTGTGGGAGACCAAATAGGCGTTGAGGTTTACAGCGAACCCGAAAATAAAAATCCGGTCCAAATTGCACAGAACGCAATTGCCCACGCCAAGCAAAATGGCTTTAATGTCGTAATTGTGGATACTGCCGGTCGTCTTGCGATAGACGAGGCGATGATGACGGAAATTGCAAACGTCCATAAAGCCATCAACCCACAGGAAACCCTTTTCGTTGTCGATGCGATGACCGGACAGGATGCGGTAAACACGGCAAAGACCTTTAACGAAAGATTGAATTTTGACGGCGTTGTACTCACAAAACTCGATGGTGATACCCGTGGTGGTGCTGCCATCTCTATTAAGAGTGTTGTAGATAAACCTATCAAGTTTATCGGTACCGGTGAAAAGATGGACGCCATTGATGTGTTCCACCCTGCTCGCATGGCCGACCGTATTTTGGGGATGGGAGACGTTGTTTCGCTGGTGGAAAGGGCACAGGAACAGTTTGATGAAGAGGAAGCGCGAAAAATCCAGAAGAAAATAGCAAAAAACCAATTCGGTTTTGACGATTTCCTCAACCAAATTCAGCAGGTTAAGAAAATGGGAAGCATGAAGGATTTGGTGGGAATGATTCCCGGAGCAGGAAAAGCCTTGAAAGATGTAGATATCGACGACGATGCTTTCAAGGGAATTGAAGCCATTATCCACTCAATGACTCCAAAGGAAAGAACCGAGCCGGCAATTATAAACGGAAGCCGAAAAAAACGAATCGCCAAAGGAAGCGGCACCAGCGTTCAGCAGGTAAACCAATTGCTAAAACAGTTCGACCAAATGAGCAAGATGATGAAGATGATGCAAGGCGGCGGCGGACGGAAGATGATGCAGGCTATGGGGAAGATGCGTTGATTTAGTTTACAGTCTCAGTCTCAGTCTCAGTCTCAGTCTCAGTCTCAGTCTCAGATTTAGTTATAGTACAGATATTAGATATGGATTTTAAAAAATTGATAGCTTATCAAAAATCATTCGATTTGGGGATGGCTATCTATAATGTTTCAAAATCATTTCCAAAAGAAGAAACCTATTCATTAACAGACCAAATACGGCGAAGTTCACGTTCTGTTTCCGCTAATATTGCAGAGGCTTATAGAAAAAGAAAATATCCGCGACATTATATCAGCAAATTAACCGATTCTGATGGTGAGAATTCGGAAACAAGTGTATGGCTCGATTATGCCTTTGCCTGTGAATACCTGAATGAAAATCTTTATAAGGAATTGACTCAAGAAAATATCGAAATAGGGAAATTAATCAATTTTATGATAAACAATCCAGGGAAGTTCGGAGTAGATGAAGAAGGTCTTTAATTATAATTTCCCCACTGAAAACTGCGACTGAGACTGAAAACTAAAGAACATGACAATACTAGACGGAAAGAAAGTAAGCAACGACATAAAAAACGAAATAGCCGCTGAAGTTGAAAAAATGAAGGCCAATGGTGAAAAAGTGCCTCACCTCGCCGCAATTATTGTTGGCGACGATGGTGCCAGCCTCACCTACGTTGGCAGTAAGGTTAAGGCTTGCGAACGAGTTGGTTTTGAATCTACTTTGGTGAAAATGCCGCACACCACAAGCGAGCTGGAATTACTTAAAAAGATTAAGGAATTAAACGAGGATGACAATATAGACGGTTTCATCGTGCAGCTGCCGTTGCCTCCGCAAATTGATACCCAAAAAGTGTTGCTTACCGTAGATCCTTCAAAAGATGTGGACGGTTTCCATCCAGAAAATTTCGGTAAAATGGCTTTGGATATGAGTACGTTCATCCCTGCCACCCCGTTTGGGATTCTTGAACTGCTACAGCGGTATGACGTGGATACCAAGGGCAAACATACGGTTGTTATTGGAAGAAGTCACATCGTTGGCCGCCCGATGAGCATTTTAATGAGCCGTAAGGGCTGGCCCGGAAACAGTACAGTAACACTTACGCACAGCAATACAAAAAACATAGCGCAAATAACCACCCAGGCAGATATCATTATTTCAGCATTGGGAGTTCCTAATTTCTTGAAGGCCGAAATGGTTAAGGATGATGCAGTGATTATCGATGTGGGAATCACCAGGGTAGAAGATGAAAGTCATCCGAAAGGCTACGTAATTACTGGCGACGTTGATTTTGAAAATGTAAGCAAAAAAGCTTCCTTTATCACACCCGTTCCCGGAGGCGTTGGCCCAATGACCATTGCCATGCTCCTCAAGAATACGCTTTTGGCAAGAGAACAGCGAAAATAATTTTATAGGCCTTTGCCTTCCTTAATTTTCCAGTCTAAATATTTGTGAAGGTCTGTTTCAATCCAGCCTACGCCTATAGCCAATACTGATACGTCGTCAATAAACCCAATTCCCGGTATAAAATCTGGAATAATATCAAAAGGATTGAGTACGTAGAGCAGGGCTAATACTATGGTAGCAATAGTAAACCAAGGCACATGCGGGTAAACACTATTCTTTACATCCTTTAGCATGCCCACCATAATTTTTCCCAATTCGGCATATTTTGAAAGGGAATTGGCACCGCTAAATTTTTTGTTGATGGCCTCTTCATTTTCCAGCACCACCTCTACATCATCATCCTCAATTTTGGTCACTTCTTCCTCCATATATTCCTTAGTACCTGTATCGCGATTTGCGGGGTTGAAGTACATTTTTGATAATATTCCTTTGAACGACATAATTTTTTTATTTTAAAGATAAGCTTTTGGGAAAAAGTAAAGTTTTAAAATTTTGTTATAAAAACTAAGTAAACCAATAAATAATTGAAAAACCGAATAGAAGGATTAAAAACCAATACGGTTTAAGGGCCTGTGGATTATTTCCGAAGAAAATTTTGGTGACCGTAAACATAAACCCCCGATGCTTCGCTATAAAATTGTAGGCATGGTCGCTAAGTTTTTGAAACCACTTAATAGTACTGTACCACCTATGCCATTTTTTATCGGGATTTTCAAAATATAGAAAACTTCTATAGGCAGAATTCGGTCCGCTATAAATGCGCCCATCCGTTTCAATAAGCCTAGATGCTTTTTTAAATTCCTTAAGGGGAATATCAGCATATCTGCCCGAAACTTCCTGATAGGTTTTAAACGTTATATTTTCATTGGATTTTGATTGCCAATGGGTAATCCAGAATTTGCAAAAACCGCATTCGCCATCCCAAACCATCATAGGTTTCTCAGTGGGAGGGTAGGCTGTTGTTTCTATTTTGGCAAACATGTGCTATCATTTCTTACAGGCGCTCCTCATCAGTAGGGGTGTCTTCTTTTCCATATTCCTTTCTGTAAATGCGGACTATAACCATAAAAAGACTGATAAGTAGCGGTCCAAAAATTAAGCCGATAAACCCAAACAGCGGCACGCCCACAATAACCCCAATTAAAGTGACTAGCGGATGTACATTGTCCAGTTTTTTCAGCACGTACAAACGGATTATATTATCGGTTGATCCTACTACTACAAACCCGTAAATAAGGATTCCCCACGCCTGAAAGCTATGCCCGGTGGATAGCGTGAGCACAAAAACCGGTAGTATGCCCACGAGCGTTCCCACGAAAGGAATCATACTCCCAATAGTTACAATGACAAACCAAAAAAATGGGTCGTCTATGCCAAAGATTAAAAAACCGATAAGTGCCACGATTCCTTGAGCAACGGCCACCAACGGAATGCCCAGTGCATTTGAACGGACCATAGCCTGTACTTCTACGCCAATCTCCTTCAGGTTGCCGCAGTCCATGGGAATATATTCTTTTAACGATTCCCTCAAATCGGAGCGATTGGTAAGCATGTAATACAACATAAAGTACATTAGCCCGATAGCTATAAAAGCATTAAAAGTACCGCCCGCGAGACTTTGCAGATTTTCAGAAATCCAGCCGGTTATGGCAGAGGGATCTATTTGTGAGTTTAGATCATACCCCACATAATCTTCAATTTTCCCCAACTGTTCCTTAAGTGCCCTTATAACCTCTGCGGAATTTTGTACGGCATCCCCTATTTTGTTTGTCAACATTAAAATAATTCCGGCAATGGGAATCAGTATTCCGACGAAGGAGAGAAACATTAAAAATCCAGCCGCAAGTGAAGGGTTCCATTTCTTTTTATTTACAAGCTTGGCCATCCATTTGCGCATTAGCACGTAAATGGTAATGGCGCCTAAAACCCCCGTTAAATAAGGCAGAAGCTCCCTAAAAATAAGACTGCCTATCAATAAGACGAGTAATATAACGAAAACCTGTCTTATTATTTGGGGAGGAATTTGTTTGATCATTTGGCGAATAGTTGTGTCATATCAGCAAAGGCCTTGAACTCGAGTGCGTTCCCCGCTGGATCCTTAAAAAACATCGTTGCTTGCTCTCCCACCTGCCCTTCAAAACGAAGGTAGGGAGCAATGATGAAGGTAATGTTTTTCCGAATAAGTTTTTCAGAAAATTCCTTGAAACTTCCCATATCCATAACTATTCCGAAATGGGGAATGGGTACGGCTTTTCCATCCACCGGATTTTCGATTTCTCTTTCTTGAGAATTGGCTTCCTTTAGATGTATAACGAGCTGATGTCCAAAAAAGTCGAAATCAACCCAATGATCGCTACTTCGCCCTTCGGGGAGTTCAAGAATTTCGCCGTAAAATTTTCTGCAAACGTCCAAATCATCTACGGGTATGGCTAGATGGAAGGGTCTTAAAGTGTTATCCATCAATTATTTCTTAGGGCGTGGATCAATTCTTTTTTATCCATTTTTGAACGGCCGTCAATACCAACCTTTTTGGCCTGTTCATAAAGTTCGTCCTTGGTCCACTCTTCGTAGGGTTCAGACTTTCCACCCTTTTCGCCTGCGTCTGATGTATTGGCGATGCGAGCGGCCTTTTCCTTGCTATAACCCTTATCGCGAAGGGCTTCGTATTGGTCTTCGTTTTTAATTCTTGGATCTGGCATAACAATTTGTTTTAAAGTAAAAACCCTCTGTTTTACAAAGGGTTTTTGCAGTTAATATTTAGTTTTGATCAGTATCTTTTCTGTTTTTTAACAATCCAATACCGGCAAAAAAGAAAACTATGCCCAAAATTATTAGTGCCCAGGGACTCATTCCTATGTCCATACTGCCGAACACTCCCAATATTCCCATTACCAATCCTAATCCACCGATAATCGTTAAAATGAAACCTAAAATCTTAATCATAATTCATTAATTTTGATGGTTAATTGGATTAAAATTAAAGCAAAACGTTCATTCAGGAATGGACCTTAACAAAATCTTTGCAGGATACAAACTATTCCGAAGGCGCGTCCCAGCCTATCATAAAATATTTGATGGGGGCCTCATCCGGAATTTGGCTGGCTTCAACTTTAATGTCCATATTGTAGCGAAGTTCTTCGGGCAGGCTCTTTTTGTCAATAGTCAAATAGACGTCTGAATCCTTAAGAAAAACGACGACCGCATTAATGGTGGTTTCGATATTGTCGATGGTGTAATTGGCCTTTACGTCCTTAAAGGTACTTGCGGTGGTGAGCCCTTTCTCGGTCTTATAGCGCGAATCGAAAACCTGGATATTCGTTATCGTTGAATTGGGATCGTTCTCGTCATTTGGCGAGAGCAACAGAAGTTGTTTGCCGCCTTTTTCATAAATCTCTACCTCGCCCTGTGTTTCAAGAGCATTGGGCGACGAATTGATTTTTACGATGGAATCTTCCGCAAAAATGGAATCAATCTGCTTCATTTTTATTTCCTTGTTCAAATTTCCAACGGAGCCATTTTTAATTAAAAAAGGATCACTGTCCTTTCCGCATTGTACAAAAGAGAGTGAAACTATTCCAATTATTAAGAGTGTTTTTTTCATTGAAGTTTTTAGTTACTGAATTATTAAGTTATTGAGTTAAAAAGTAATTTGGTTATTAAGTTTTTGGGGTTTATGGGACTTTTCTTTATCGTCTTGAATTTGAGTTCGGAATGTATAAAGGATGAAATTTTTGAATTTGGTATTTGGTATTTTGGAATTTAGTATTTGGAATTTAGTATTTGGTATTTGGAATTTTTTAATCATTTCATCATTTTGCCCAAAATCCCCAAAACACTGCGAATTACAGTGGGGCTAGAGAGCGTTTTTATCCAGGGGTTTGCGGTCCTCCTTCCACTGGAAGATCTGCGGCTCGAGGTAGATTTCCTTGCCGCTTCCTTTTCCTTTTGGGCTTTTTCCCTGGCCTCTTCCTTATTTGCCGTTTCAATCTTTTCGGTCAACATTTCATAGGCACTTTCGCGATCGATCACTTCGTTGTATTTCGGGATGAGTTTTGAGGTTTTCAATAGATCCTTTAATTCTTGGTCTGTTAAAACATCCATCCGGCTCATTGGTGCCCGCAGCATAGTTCGGGCCAAAGGCGTGGGGATGCCTTTTTCGTTTAACGCGCTCACCAAAGCTTCGCCAATTCCCAAAGCGGTTAGTACTTCATCCGTTTTATAGTAATCGGAAAGCGGATAATTTTCGGCCGTCAATTTGATTGCTTTTCTATCTTTCGCCGTAAAGGCACGAAGTGCGTGCTGTATCTTCAGCCCCAGTTGGCTCAAAACGGCATCGGGAACGTCCGTGGGGTTTTGCGTACAGAAATATAGTCCCACCCCGTTGGAACGGATCAGCTTTACGATGCTCTCTATCTGGTCGAGCAAGGCTCCGCTGGCCTGATTGAAAATTAAATGTGCCTCGTCAATAAAAATAATCAATTCAGGTCTTCCGCTATCGCCTTGTTCTGGGAACGTGGCATAAATTTCTGCCAAAAGGCTCAACATAAAAGTTGAAAAGAGCTTCGGTCTATCCTGAATATCCGTCAGGCGGATGATATTTATGTAACCTCTTCCGTTTTCATCAATACGAAGCAGATCGTCCGTATCGAAAGATTTTTCGCCAAAGAAAAGATCGGCGCCTTGCTGTTCCAATTCCACTACTTTCCGAAGGATTGCCCCCGTGGAAGAAGAGGAAATACGCCCGTATTCCTTGGCAAACTCATCTTTGCCTTCATCGGTAGTATACTGTAATATTTTTTTGAAATCCTTTAAGTCCAGCAAGGGCATTTTGTGGTCGTCGCAATATTTGAAGATTACCGAAACAATGCCGGCCTGCACGTCGCTCAAATCGAGGATGCGGGAGAGTAGGACGGGGCCAAACTCACTAACCGTGGCGCGCAGTCGTACGCCTTCTTGGTCTGACAGCGAGAGGATTTCCACGGGAAATTTCTTTGCTTCATACGGAAAACCAATAGCCGCATGGCGCTCCTCGATTTTCGTATTGTTGGATCCGGGTTGTGCAATCCCGCTGAGGTCGCCTTTTATGTCCATCAAAAGCACGGGAATTCCCTTTTCCGAAAGATTTTCAGCAATTATCTGAAGCGTTTTGGTTTTTCCAGTACCCGTGGCGCCGGCAATCAATCCGTGCCGATTTAAGGTTTTCAATGGAATTTTTACGTAAGCATCCTTTACGGTCTCACCGTTGAGCATGGCCGCACCAAGGTTTATAAAATCCCCTTTTGTGGTGTAACCGTTATTTATATAATCAAAAAAAGCTTGTTTGTCTGCCATGACGCTAAATTTTGCTCAAAAGTAATAAATTATAGCCCACTAAAGTTTTTAAACAACTAAAATCATGGCGTGCTTAAGAGCGCAAAACTAATGTGCTTAGAAAAAAAGTTGATGAAGTAATTTATGATTTTTTCTCAATATAAATATTGGAGGAATCTGCACCACGCATTGTCACAATGCCATTGTTTGCTGCCCGGGTACTGGATAGAGTAATTACGTCGTTTGCGTTTAGCTGAAGCACTTCGGAAAAGTTAATAGAAGAGTAGTTGTGGTTACTGGCATCGCGGATGTATCCGGAAGCGCCAATTGTTCCCATCGCTGCGCCGTTGACCAAAATTTGTACATCCGGTGCGTTTCTGGCAGAATTTGAGTAAAGAGCGATATTTATATTTATAAAATAGCGTCCTGCTTCCGTAATCGTGATCTGGTTGCCAGAAACTACGTAAAGACTGGCGTTGTCATTCCAATTAAAGTTTCCAAAAATAGGAATTGTAACGGCCGAATTTGTATTTAAATCGGTTGTGGTATTACTATTGGAATATTTTACGGATTGTCCAGCGGTCATCGTGGGCAGAGGAGCGCTGAGCATTCTAAGCCAATTGGGAGAAACGGCTAACCCACTGTTATACTGAAGCTCATTAGTATCTAAATTGTAGATGGTAAGTCCGGTTGCGGGATTTGGAATGCCGTTTCTCTGGACTGTCGTCATCCGTGGAATCAACAATCCTTGAGTTGTGGATGTAATGTCGAGGATAGATGAAGGATCTGGTGCAATATTTCCTATACCCACTTGCGCTTGCATGAAGAAAGGTAGAATAAAAACTAAAATATTTAAAATGATTTTAAACGTAAACTTTAAAGATTTCATATAGAAAAATATAGGATTCTTAATTTCACAAAAATCAAAAAATATCCGAGTATTGGGATTTTCACGCTATATTTTTTTAACATTTTTCGACAACACGTTTTTTTGTCGGTGAATAGTCTAAAAAGATTATCATTCCTATCGTTTGTATTAGGTAGTACGCAATAAAACTTTGAAAAATAGCTTACTTTTGCACCGATGAAAAAAGAAGTACAGCAGTTAGTGGATAAAGGAGTAATGCTTCCCTTGATGGAAGAGTTTTACACCATTCAAGGCGAAGGATTTCATAAAGGAACAGCCGCATATTTTATTCGTGTGGGCGGTTGCGATGTGGGCTGCCATTGGTGCGATGTTAAGGAGAGTTGGAATGCGGAACTGCACCCTCCCACGGCAATTGAGGCAATTGTTGAAAATGCCGCAAAATATTCAAAAACCATTGTAATAACCGGCGGCGAACCACTTACTTGGGATATGGGGCCATTGACCCAAATGCTGAAGAAAAGAGGTATGCAAATTCATATTGAAACTTCGGGAGCGTATGAATTAACGGGTATTTGGGATTGGGTTTGCCTTTCCCCCAAAAAAATGAAACTGCCCACCCAAGAAGTCTATAAAGCTGCAAACGAATTAAAAGTAATCGTTTTCAACAAAGACGATTTCCGCTTTGCGGAAGAACAAGCTGCCAAAGTAGGCCCAGATTGTATTCTTTATTTGCAGCCAGAATGGAGCAAACGTGAAAAGATGAGTCCGCTAATTGTGGATTACGTGATGCAAAACCCAAAATGGAAGGTTTCGCTACAAACCCATAAATACTTGAATATCCCGTAAAAAAATCCAAATTCCAAAAGTGAACCATTGGAATTTGGTGCTTAATATTTGTTTTTTGAAATTCCCTTTAAAAAATTAGTCAGACTTTTTTAAAGGGAATTTCAACATATTCGTCATCCCAGCCTATCATAAGCGTAGTTCCGTTGCTTTCGGGTCTAAAGATCATGGATAGCGACTCAATGGGTGCTGCGGCATCTTTAACAACAACATTCATTCTGGCCACGTCTTTTTCCTTTTTATAGCTATACGCTCCCCAAACATTGGTGTCGCTGTTGATGATGATAGTCCAGCTATCTTCATCCGGAATGGTGTACAGGGTATAGGTTCCAGGCTTTAGCGTCGTATTTCCAAATTTAAGAGGAGTATAAATGGTGAGCTCGGTGGCTTCATTGGCGCCAGTTCGCCACACTTCGCCGTAAGGAACCAAATCGCCAAAAATATCGCGTCCCTTTTTTTGGGGTCGGCTATAGATAACACGTGCCAAGGGCGGACTGTTCTTGTCCGGTCTGGCCATTACCAAATCCATTGGTGAAGCATCCATCTGCGGAAAGCTTTGCGCCTGGCCGGTTTGGAAGGTAAACGATGCGATTAGAAGGCAAGCAAATAGAAATATTTTATTCATATGAAATATTTTAGACTTTATAAAATGTTCAAATTAGACGTAATTTTTAATAAAAAGTTTCATCAAAACTCAATAAAACACAATCATAAAACGCTAATTTGGCCAAATTTAGTGCGCAACTATTGCGCCAAAATCCAGATCGTCATCGCGCAGGCGTAAATGATGGCTTTTTTCACAGTAATTTGTTAATAACTTACCGCTTATAAAATGCGTAAACCCTTAATTTTATTGGGGATTTGGTTATATTTGTTCGTTACGAAAAAAACTGAAAATCATTCAAATTATTATATGAGCGAAGAACAGAAAAAAGGTGGCTACGGCGCCGATCAGATTCAAGCGTTGGAAGGAATGGAGCACGTGCGTATGCGCCCCTCCATGTATATTGGCGATGTGGGAGTGCGAGGGCTGCACCATTTGGTGTACGAGGTAGTGGATAACTCCATCGATGAGGCAATGGGCGGCTATTGCGACACGATTGAAATTTGGATCAATGAAGATAATTCAATAACTGTAAAGGATAACGGTCGTGGAATTCCAGTAGATCTGCATAAAAAGGAGGGCGTCTCTGCGCTTCAGGTGGTAATGACCAAAATTGGAGCTGGGGGTAAATTCGATAAAGATTCCTATAAGGTTTCCGGAGGTCTGCACGGTGTAGGTGTTTCCGTGGTGAACGCACTTTCTGAGCACTTGACAGCCACAGTCCATCGCGATGGTAAAATATGGCAACAGGAATATGAGCGCGGTAAAGCGCTATATCCTGTAAAATCTATTGGGGAGACCGATTATCGCGGTACCGTCGTTACCTTTAAGCCAGATCCGCAGATATTCCAGCAGTCGTTGGAATACAGCTATGATACGCTTGCCAGCAGAATGCGCGAACTCTCTTTTTTGAATAAGGGAATTACGATTTACTTTACCGATAAAAGGCAAAAGGACGAAAACGGCGAATTTGCCACTGAAAAATTCCACAGTCAGGAAGGCTTGAAGGAATTTATCCGTTTTTTGGATGGAAACCGCGAGCCTATAATTGCCGAAGTAATTTCCATGGAAGGCGAAAAGAACGACATTCCTGTGGAAGTGGCTATGGTTTATAATACTTCCTTTAATGAAAATTTACATTCATACGTAAACAACATCAACACTCACGAGGGGGGAACACACCTTTCGGGATTCCGCGCAGGATTGACGCGTACTTTGAAAAAATACGCAGATGCTTCCGGAATGCTCGATAAACTGAAATTTGAAATTGCCGGCGATGATTTCCGTGAGGGGTTGACGGCCATTATTTCGGTGAAAGTGCAGGAACCTCAATTTGAGGGCCAGACCAAGACGAAACTGGGTAACCGTGAAGTTACGGCAGCAGTAAGCCAAGCGGTTTCTGAAATGCTTGAAAATTATTTGGAAGAGCATCCCAATGATGCAAAAACCATCGTCCAAAAAGTAATATTGGCGGCACAGGCCCGTCACGCGGCACGAAAAGCCCGCGAAATGGTACAGCGCAAAACCGTGATGAGCGGTGGTGGCCTGCCCGGGAAACTTTCAGATTGCTCTGAACAGGACCCCGAAAAATGTGAAGTATTCCTCGTGGAGGGAGATTCTGCGGGCGGTACTGCAAAACAGGGCCGCGACCGTAATTTTCAGGCTATCCTTCCGCTGCGCGGGAAAATTCTGAACGTAGAGAAAGCAATGCACCACAAGGTTTTTGAAAACGAGGAAATCCGAAATATTTATACCGCACTGGGTGTAACCATCGGTACTGAAGAGGATAGCAAAGCCCTGAACCTCGAGAAACTGCGCTATCACAAAGTAGTAATTATGTGTGATGCCGATGTGGATGGTAGCCACATTGCAACCTTGATTTTGACTTTCTTCTTCCGTTATATGCGAGAACTGGTGGAAGCTGGCTGCGTTTACATCGCCACTCCGCCGTTATATTTGCTCAAGAAAGGCGCAAAGAAGGCGTATGCTTGGAGCGATAAAGAGCGCGACAGATTGAACGAGGAGTTTGGAGGTAGTGCTTCCATCCAACGATACAAAGGTCTTGGAGAGATGAACGCGGAGCAGCTTTGGGATACAACAATGAATCCTGAGTTCCGCACCCTGCGTCAGGTAACCATCGATAATGGTACCGAAGCAGACAGAATTTTCTCTATGCTGATGGGGGACGAGGTTCCACCACGCCGTGAGTTTATTGAGAAGAATGCGGTTTATGCGAATATTGATGCTTAATATAACAACTTAGATAAAAAGCCCATTGCCGACAATTTCAGCAATGGGCTTTTTCGTTTTTAACCCTTTATTACCATTATTTTAAGCAGATATTGGTATTTTTGCGGAACATTTCAGAAAGGTTCTGAAAGATTGAAAATTCACTCCGATTTTCTTCGGAAGAACAATAAATCACAAACCATAAACCATAAACATATAATATGAAAGTAACAGTTGTAGGGGCAGGTGCCGTGGGCGCAAGTTGCGCAGAGTACATTGCCATCAAGAATTTTGCAAGCGAAGTAGTTTTGTTGGACATCAAGGAAGGATTTGCCGAAGGAAAGGCGATGGATTTGATGCAGACCGCTTCCCTAAACGGTTTCGATACCAAAATCACGGGAGTAACCAACGATTATTCAAAAACTGCCGATAGCGATATTTGCGTAATAACCAGCGGGATTCCACGTAAACCGGGAATGACGCGTGAAGAATTGATAGGTATTAACGCTGGAATTGTGAAGGATGTTTCCTCAAACCTTGTAAAACACTCTCCTAAAACTATTATAATCGTAGTGAGCAACCCGATGGATACTATGACCTATTTGGTGCATAAAACCTCGGGTCTCGACAAAAATAAAATCATAGGAATGGGCGGGGCCTTGGACAGCGCACGTTTCAAATACCGCTTGGCCGAAGCCTTGGGCGCTCCAATCAGTGATGTGGACGGAATGGTAATCGGTGGACACAGCGATACCGGAATGGTTCCTTTAACGCGTTTGGCTACTAGAAACAGTATTCCCGTAACAAAATTTATTTCAGAGGAAAGAATGAACCAGGTAATGGAAGACACTAAAGTAGGCGGCGCTACGCTTACCAAACTTTTGGGAACTTCAGCTTGGTACGCTCCGGGCGCAGCAGTTTCTGCTTTGGTTCAGGCCATTGCCTGCGACCAAAAGAAAATGTTCCCTTGCTCGGTAATGCTCGATGGCGAATACGGAATGAAGGATATCTGCATTGGCGCTCCAGTTATTTTGGGCAGAAACGGTATCGAAAAAATCGTTGAGCTTGAATTGAACGATGCCGAAAAAGCACATATGAAAGAAAGTGCCGAAGGTGTAAGAAAAACGAATGATTTACTGGAACTTTAATTCCAAAATAAGATTAATATAATTAAACCTCACAAGTCTTCGAGACCTGTGAGGTTTTTTTCATTGAAAAACCCCAAAGGTTTTTAAAACCTTTGGGGTTTAGTCTTACGCCTGTCTGCCAAGGCACGACAGGCAGGTCTTAAAGCGAAGCGGTCTTACGTCTCTTTTCTACCCACATTTCGAAGACCCACAGTCCTTACAAGTCAAACAGCCTTCTTGGTAAATTAACGACGTACTGTTGCAGTTTTCACATTTCTGCTTGCGAGCTTCAGTACCGTCGGCAACGTAGCGTTTTAACGCCCGCGCAACCCCGTTTTTCCAAGTGTTGATGCTTTCGCTATCAAGTTGCAGACTGTTTATCAAATCCACCACTTTTTCTATCGGCATGCCGTGGCGGAGCGTGCTGGAAATCAATTTTGCATAGTTCCAAAACTCTGGGTTGAATTTATGCGAAAGCCCTTCAATGGTAGTTTTGTACCCTCTTTTGTTCTGATACTGAAAATCGTAGCGCGAGGTTCCGTCCTCGTTTCGGTTTTTGATTATCAGGCCGTTGTTTACCCAGCGCGGAATTAAAATCCCATCCTCATCATCGGCAAAACCGGTAAAGATTTCATAGGGTTTTCCATCGATCAAGCCGATAAAGGCAATCCATTTGTCTTTGCTGTTTTGGAAACGTACCACGTCTGCCTCCAAAATTTCCGGACGTTTGGTTGGGAAAGCTGTAAGCGTTTCATTGTCTTCCTCTTTCTTTTCCTCATTGGAAATCAAAACCCCGGAACGCGACCCATCACGGTAAACGGTAACGCCTTTGCAGCCAGCTTGCCACGCTTCGAGATACAGTTTTCCAACCAATTCTTCGGTAGCATCGTTCGGTAAATTGATGGTTACCGAAATGGAATGGTCCACCCATTTCTGCACAGCGCCCTGCATCCGCACTTTGCTCATCCAGTCCACATCGTTGGAAGTTGCCTTATAATAAGGCGATTTCTTCACGATTTTGTTCAGTTCCTCTTGGCTGTAATTTTTCTCGGTGTCTATGCCGTTGGCTTCCATCCACTGCTTAAAACGGTGGTGGAAAACCACGTATTCCTCCCAACTGTCGCCTACTTCATCTACAAAATCAACACGTACATTTTTATCGTTCGGGTTTACTTTTCTTCTTCTTTTATAAACAGGAAGAAAAACAGGCTCAATGCCCGAAGTGGTCTGCGTCATCAAACTGGTAGTTCCCGTTGGGGCGATTGTCAACAATGCTATATTTCTTCGGCCGTATTCGAGCATATCGTAATACAGCTTTTCATCCGCATCTTTTAGGCGAAGAATAAACGGGTTGTTTTTTTCTCTTTCGCTATCAAATATTTTGAAGGCACCTCTTTCCTTGGCGGTATAAACCGATGCGCGATAAGCTTCCAAAGCTACGGTTTTGTGGATTTCAACAGAGAAATCGATGCCATCCTTGCTGCCGTACTTTATGCCCAAAGCGGCCAGCATATCGCCTTCGGCGGTAATGCCAATCCCGGTCCTGCGGCCTTCCTCTGCTTTTGTTTGAATGTTTTTCCAAAGATTTCTTTCTACAGCTTTCACTTCATCGCTCTGCGGATCGGCATCTATTTTTGCGATGATGGCATCTACTTTTTCAAGTTCCAGGTCGATAATATCGTCCATAATTCTTTGGGCGATACCGATGTGTTTTTTGAAAAGCTCAAAATTGAAGGAAGCATTTTTGGTGAAAGGTTCTTCAACATACGAAAACAGATTGATGGCCAGCAAACGGCAGGAATCGTATGGGCAAAGCGGAATTTCGCCACATGGATTTGTGGATACGGTTTTGTAGCCCAAATCGGCATAGCAATCCGGTACGCTCTCCTTAATAATGGTATCCCAAAAAAGAATGCCCGGCTCGGCAGATTTCCATGCGTTGTGCACTATTTTTTTCCAAAGCTTTCCAGCCTCGATCTCCTTTGTGTTTTTTGGGTTTTCGCTAAAAATTGGATATTTCTGTGTATAGTTTTTTCCATCTTTTACGGCTTGCATAAAAGCATCGTCCATTCGCACGGAAACATTGGCACCGGTAACTTTTCCCTGCTCCATTTTCGCATCAATAAAATCTTCGGAATCGGGGTGATTTATTGATACCGAAAGCATCAACGCGCCACGGCGGCCGTCCTGTGCCACTTCACGGGTTGAGTTTGAATAGCGCTCCATGAACGGAACAATCCCAGTTGAGGTCAACGCTGAATTCTTCACCGGGGACCCTTTCGGGCGGATGTGCGAAAGATCGTGGCCCACACCGCCGCGACGCTTCATTAATTGAACCTGTTCTTGGTCAATTTTCATAATGCCTCCATAAGAATCGGAATCGCCGTTGTTTCCTATTACGAAACAATTTGATAGTGAAGCAATCTGGTACGGATTGCCTATTCCCGCCATAGGGCTGCCTTGGGGCACGATGTACTTGAAATCTTTGATAGCCTCAAAAACTTCTTCCTCGGTCATTGGGTTGGCATAGCGCTGCTCGATACGCGCAATTTCCTTTGCGATTCGGCGGTGCATATCATTAGGCGTTTTTTCATAAATATTGCCTTCAGAATCTTTAAGGGCATACTTGTTTACCCACACGCGGGCAGCAAGATCGTCACCTTTGAAATATTCAACCGAAGCTTCAAAAGCTTCATCCTGTGTGTAGGTTTGGGGGGTGGGGATGGCGGTTTTTACTTGCATATTTTTGAAAAGATTTTTGGTTAATTAAATTCGGATTTTTAAAGTATGTAAATATAGCAAAATAGCAATCCCATTATAATTTTAATTTTTAAAGTTGTCAAGAATGAATTGTTAATATATTAATAATCAGGTTCATAAAATTTTATCAACAGTAAAAAGTTGACAAATTTTGAATATTAAAATGATTTGTCGGATATTTTTCACTATTACAGATACCTTAGTCTTAAATATATTTAAAGGAATGTGATAAAAGTCATTTTTTGACAGTCCGTATGGGTGCTATCTTTGTGCTGTGAAAAACATAATTCTCATACTCGTTTCGCTAATCATGTTCACAAAACCTTTGTGGCCCGTGGTGGAATATGTAGCAAATTATGATTACATAGTGAACGTGCTATGTGAGAACAAAGACAAGCCCGAAATGCAATGTAACGGGAAATGCCATCTCACCAAGGAATTGGCAAAGGAAGCAGGGGCAGAGGATGACAATCCGTTCAATAATAAAACATCCAAGACTGAGATTCCGCAGTTTATTATTTCTGAAAATATCGCGCAATATAGCTTTGCTTCGGCCGACGAATTAATTTCAGTTGAAAATATCGGCTACAAGCCAAATTTGAATTCTTCCCTTTATTTCTCAAAAATTCTACATCCGCCGCAGTTGGGATAATTTTCAGCAACGATTCTTTCTGAAATTTTCTCTGAAAAAAATCAGTTAGATACTTCTTTTAATTATCAAAACATATTCAAAATGAAAGCATTTATACCTGTGTTTCCTTTAAAGGGAATGCTTATGGGGTGCCTTTGGTGTGCAATATTTTGCAGCAGTTTTACCGCGCAAGTGCACGCCCAGGAAACCCCGGCGGACAGCCTGAAATTAATTCACCTTAATGAGGTGGTGGTTATTTCCGCAGGCAAACAATTGGATCATCAAAAACAACGCAAGCCTTTGTCCACATTGGATGAATTTTTGGAATCCTCGCGTAGTATAAATATGGTAAAACGTGGCGCGTACGCTTGGGAGCCAACAATGAACGATATGGCCTCCGAACGATTGGCGATAACCATAGACGGTATGCAGATATTTGGCGCGTGTACCGATAAAATGGACCCGATAACTTCCTATGTTGATGTCTCCAATCTTTCGGAGGCGGAAATAGGTTCGGGCCAGCAGGGCGCCGCATTTGGGAATACCATAGGCGGCGGTATCAATTTGAAATTGGACAAAAGCAATTTTAAATCAACCGGATGGTCGGGTTCTTTGGAAAGTGCATTTGAAACAAATAATGCCATGCGCGTTTTTGGAGGCGAGCTCAATTATTCCGAAGAAAAATTCTATTTCAATCTGGATGGAATTTACCGCAAGGCCGATAATTACAAGGCCGGTGGCGATGAAGAAGTGAAATTTTCACAGTTTGAAAAGTATAACTTCTCAATAAATTCGGGCTATAAACTTGCCGAGGACAAATCAATTGCTGCTACCTTAATATATGATGAAGCAAACGATGTGGGATATCCTGCCCTGACGATGGATGTTTCCTTGGCGCGTGCCGTGATTGCTTCGGTGAGTTTTAATCAGGATACGTTGTTTGGAAATTTCAGCAATTGGGAATCCAAAATGTATTACAATACCATTAAGCACGTAATGGACGATACCCAACGCCCCGACGTGCCCATACATATGGATATGCCGGGCTGGAGCGAGACCGCGGGGTTTTACACACAGGCAAACCTCAACAAAGAAAAACATCACTTCTTTTTTAAGTGGGATGGATTTTACAACAAAAGCTACGCGGAAATGACCATGTACCCAACCAACAGCAACGAGCCGTTGATGTTCATGCTTACATGGCCCGACGTGCGTACCAAAAATGTTGGTTTGTATGCCGAAGACCATATTCCGTTGAAAAATGCTTCTTTAAAACTCTCCACACGTTTGGCGTACCATTCCAATACGGTTGCAGATGATTTTGGGCTGAACAGTCTAAAAATTTTCTATCCCGAAATGGACATGAACAATACCCGTTTCCTGAAAAGTTTTTCGGCCCAATATCACAAAATGCTGAGTGACTTTCATATTAACGGCGGCCTTTCCTATGGCGAACGCGCGCCTTCGGTTTCGGAAGGGTATGGGTTTTATCTTTTCAACAGTTTTGATAATCACGATTATATTGGCGACCCGGGTTTGAACACTGAAGGCTCTGCTGATGCGAATCTTTCGGTAACCTATAAAAAACCAATTTTTGAGATTACCGCAGGAGCAAATTACTTCCACGTTTTCAATTATATAATCGGAAAGGTTGATTCCTCGCTCAGCACGATGACCATTGGTGCCGAGGGCGTGAAAATTTATACCAATCTTGATTATGCGCAGCTTTTTAACGCTTCGCTCTCGGGTAGATATAGTATTTCGAACGCATTTAAATTAACGGGAAGAGTTTCATACCACCGAGGCGTGGATGATGAAGGTGAAAACTTGCCGCTTATAAGCCCAATCTCATACCGAAGTGCAATTGAGTTCTATAAAAACCAGTTCTCCGCATCGCTATCGGTTGATGGCGCTGGGGAGCAGACTAATTACAATCCTACCTATGGTGAAACCAAAAGTGCGGCTTATGCTACACTTTCGGCGAGTTTCGGAAAACGTTTCTTTTTAAGGGACAACGACCTTTTCCTAAAAGCAGGGATTGAAAACATTTTTGATACCAATTATTCTACCTATACCGATTGGAACAACATTCCCCGGATGGGCAGAAACTTTTACTTAACAATTTCTTACTCAATCAATTAATAAAATAAATTTATGAAAACACTAAAATATATATTCGCACTACTTTTTCTTTCAGCCACATTCGTAAGTTGTTCGGATGATGATGAAAACACGCCGGTAGCGGTTAACCCTGTGGAAGGTTTAAATAAGATTTATGAAATTCCGGCAACAGACCATACCGTTCAGATTTATTCGGAAAAACAAAATCTGGAAGTAGGTTACAACGAAATTTTCTTTAGAATAAAAGACAAAGCCACCGACAAATATGTTACAAACGCCGCACCTACGTGGATGCCGATGATGCATATGACGAATATGAGCCATTCCGCACCACATAGTATGTTGACCAATACCGAAGAGAGCACCGTTTATAAAGGACACATTGTTTTCCAGATGGCAAGTAACGATACCGAATATTGGGAAGTGGTTTTTAATTACTCCCTAAACGGCCAGCAAAAGGAAGAGGCCCTGCGCGTATTGGTATCGCAACCGGCTGATGGGCTGAAAAAGACACAAGTGTTCATGGGCAGCGACGATACGCGGTATATTTTGGCGTACGTTAAACCCAAAGACCCAAAAGTTGCAGTGAACGATCTACAAGCCGTTCTTTATAAAATGGAATCTATGATGAGCTTTCCAATAGTTGAAAACAATAGGATAACCGTGGATCCAAGAATGCCGGGAATGGGCAACCATAGTTCGCCGAATAATGTGGACCTTACCTATACCTCGGCCACAAAAATGTATGATGGAAAGCTGTCCTTGACTATGACCGGCTATTGGAGAATAAACTTAAAATTATTAAATGCAAATGACGAAATTTTAAAAGGTGAAGACGTGAACGAAGGAAATCCGGAGAGCAGTCTTTATTTTGAATTGGAGTTTTAAAGGACATAGGACGGTAGGCCTTAGGACATAAGATTGGTAAGCTGAGTATCGCGGCTGCGGTTAAAGATGTTGTCCTACGTCATAAGTCTTACCGTCTTAAGTCTTATAGTTGCCGTCCCGCTTCATTTTTAAAGTTATTTTTCTATATTTGGCGCGTGAACTGGAGATGGTACATTCCCATATTGTTACTTGCCCTTACTTTTTTTGGAGTAGGGATGGAGCCAACTGCCCTGCCCAATCAGGAAATCGTTGTTCAGTTCAATGCCGAAAATGTTAGCACTGCCGATGCCCAACAAGCCATTGCCCGTATTACTTCACAGTTAAAGTCTGTTGGCGTTGAAAATATTGTAGTTTCCAAAATTCACGGCGGCAAGATAAAGGTGGCCTACTACAGCACCACAGATGTTGCGACTATTCAAAATCTTTTTCAAAATGAAGGTACGCTCCAGGTCGGGGATACGGCTTTTAATGAAAAACAGCATTCTTCTGAAATTCCCTTCGGAAAGAACGCGGGCATTTATAAGTTAAATGTAATCAAGCTTCATAAGGATTACAGCGCCCACAATGGGTTGCAAGGTTTGCCGGTAGTAATAAAAACTGCGAAGGATACTTATTTAAAGCCCATTATTTCAGTTTCTGTTTCGGAAACAGGCTTTCACTTAAAGGAGCGCGAGGAACAACTTGCTTTTAAAAACTATCGAAGCGTTTCGCTTTTAATAGACACTACTTCACATAAAATTCCAGAGGTCAGGGCTGGTCCGTTATCGTAATTAAAACCTTCACTATAATTTTTTTTAAGCTGAAAAGGTTTTCACTTTAAAAAAATGGTTGTGGACGTTATATTTCCGAAGCCAATAAATATAATTTTTAAATAACCGCGATAATTGTCAGATATATCAGCAAACCATATATTTGCGCGATTTAAAAAATCTGACCAAAAAATATAAACATGCAAAACAAAGGATTAATTACCGTATTCGCCATCCTCTTTGGATTGGTGAGTATTTATCAGCTTTCTTTTACGTTTGTTGCCAACAAGGTAGAAGATAGCGCAAAGGAATTTGCAAACAGCAAATTTTCGGCCGAGCAGCCCCATGAGCGGGACGAGGCTGAGGCACGTTACCTGGATTCTGTGGCTAACCAGCCCGTTTTCTTGGGAATAGATTATAACACTGCCAAGGAAAAGGAACTAAACAAAGGGCTTGACCTTAAAGGAGGGATTAACGTAATTCTAGAGGTGTCTGTAAAAGACATTTTGAAAGGACTTGCGAATAATACCAAGGATCCGGCTTTCAACCAAGCTTTGGAAAACGCGAGCGAACTACAAAAAGATAGCCAGGATACCTATCTTGAGTCTTTCTTTAAGGCTTTTGAAGCCCTTCCGGGTGAGAATGAGCTTGCTTCTCCCGATATTTTCTTCAATAAAAATCTGGAAGATGTAATTGATGTCGGAATGACCAATGCTCAGGTAAAACCAATTATTGAGCAAAAGATTGACGAGTCCATTACTTCTGCTTTTGAAGTTTTGAGAAAGCGTATTGATAAATTTGGGGTTACCCAGCCAAACATCCAGCGTTTGGGGAAATCTGCAAGAATCCTAGTGGAGCTTCCGGGTGCAAAAGATGTTGATAGGGTTAAGAAATTACTTCAAAGTACTGCCCAACTTGAATTCTGGGATGTCTATAAATTTGAGGAAATGGCAGGTTTCCTTCAAGCAGCAGATGCTAAGGCAGGTGAAATTGCAATGGCCAAAACAGAGGCTGAATCAACAACTGCCGTAGATACTACCAAAGCAATTTCCGACACTACCGATACAGAAGAAGATGACGTAAGTAAACTTTTGGGAGGACAGGATGTTAATGATTCCCTTGTAAATGATAATAAGGCAAACCCGATACTTTCCAAAATGGTTTCTTTGGGAACCCAAGGGAGTCCCGTGATTGCCACCTTTAAATTGCAGGATACTGCCGCAATTAATGGATATCTGCGCAATCCACAGATCAAGTCGCTCTTGCCAAATGAATTGCGTTATGCAAAATTTGTTTGGGGCTTACCCGAGACAAATCCGCAATTGAACGGAGAGGAAGTAACTGCCCTTTATGCACTAAAAAGTAACCGTGATAACATTCCCCCGCTTGGTGGAAGTGTAGTCGTAGATGCTAGACAGGAATATGATAACCTAAGCCGCGTAGTAGTATCTATGCAAATGAACGGCCAGGGTGCCAAGGTTTGGGAACAAATGACGGGCAATGCCTATGAGAACCAAAGTCAGATAGCCATCGTGCTTGACAATATTGTGTATTCTGCGCCAGGCGTAACCTCTGGACCTATTGCTGGTGGACGTAGCCAGATTTCTGGAGACTTTACCGTAAACCAGGGTCAGGATTTAGCAAACGTATTGCGAGCTGGTAAACTTCCTGCATCTGCTGAGATTATTCAGGGCGAAGTAGTAGGTCCTACATTAGGTCATGAGGCTATTAATAGTGGGGTAATGTCCTTTGTAATAGCTCTTTTCGTGGTGTTGTTGTGGATGATTGGCTATTACGGAAAAGCAGGGCTTTTTGCTGACGTTGCTTTATTGGTAAACATCCTGTTTATCTTCGGAATTTTGGCGGGGCTTGGGGCCGTGCTTACCCTTCCAGGTATTGCCGGTATTGTATTGACCATCGGTATGTCCGTGGATGCAAACGTACTTATCTTTGAGCGGATCAAGGAAGAGCTTGCAAAAGGAAAAGCCCAAAAAGACGCTATTAAAGATGGTTTCAACAATGCGTTGTCTTCCATTTTGGATGCAAACATTACCACCGGTCTTACTGGTTTGATACTATTGGTATTCGGAACCGGACCTATTCAAGGTTTCGCCACCACCTTATTGATTGGTATTGCCACAGCATTGTTTACGGCAATCTTCATCACAAGATTGTTTATTGATAGCTATACCAAAAATGGCAAACCATTGCCTTGCTCTACTTCAATTACGAAGAACCTTTTCACAAATGTTCACGTTTCTTTCCTAAAGAAGCGAAAAATGGCTTACGTGATTTCTGCCATCATGCTGTTGATAAGTGTTTCATCACTTTTCATAAATGGTCTTAACCAAGGTGTTGACTTTGTGGGTGGACGTACCTATACTGTGCGTTTTGACAAGGATGTGAATGCGCAGGAAATACAGGACAACCTTATTGCAACCTTTGGAAGTGCCGAGGCAAAAACCTATGGTGGCGATAACCAGTTGAAGATTACTACTAAATACAAGGTTGACGAAACCGGGACTGAAGTAGATGAGGAAATAGAAAGAATGCTTTTTGAAACCGTCAAAAAAGATATGCCGGCCACAATGACTTATGAAGATTTTGTGGGCGACGGCCAAGGAAAAACTATTGGTAGAATGGAGTATTACAAAGTAAGTCCTACCATTGCGGACGATATTAAGAAAGACTCCTTCTGGGCCGTATTTGGTTCGTTGGTTGTAGTTTTCCTATATATCTTGCTTCGTTTTAGAAGATGGCAATTCAGTTTGGGCGCGGTTGCGGCAGTTTTCCACGACGTGGTTATAGTTTTGGGTGTATTCTCGCTTACCTATAAATTTATGCCTTTCAGTATGGAAATAGACCAAGCGTTTATTGCGGCCATTCTAACGGTAATCGGGTACTCGCTGAATGATACCGTTATCGTGTTCGACCGTATTCGTGAATACTTCGGGGAACACCCGGGATGGAAAATGAACCGAATTATAGATGTAGCCTTGAGCAGTACCTTAAGTAGAACGTTGAACACCTCGTTCACCACGCTTATCGTATTGTTGAGTATGTTCTTCTTGGGCGCAGAATCTATTCGTGGTCTGTTATTCGCGATTATCGTGGGTATTTTGGTCGGTACTTATTCATCGTTGTTTATCGCTACGCCAATTATGTACGATACCGTAAAACGTAAGAAAGTTGAGGATCTGATTGATAAGAAAGAGGAAGCTGAGCCAGCGCTGGAAGCCTAGTTATCATTCTTCTGAAATATTAAAAGACCTTTCCACTTTTTGGAAAGGTCTTTTTTTATGCGAAAAAGTACAATCTTTGGGGCAGTATGCGGCGTGGCCCCAAGTGTTAATTGTTTTAAATGAACAGATTTATTTTGAAGTTGAAAAGCGGATGCGGTCGCCGTTCTTTAGATTCCACGCATCGGTCAGGCCGGCATTCACCTCCAAAACGTATTGCGAAGCAGCTTCGGACGGTAGGGAAGTTTCGTCAAACGGTTTGGCGTTCTTTTGGATGTTCACAACTTCCTTATCGCCGTTCAGATAAATAATATCCAGCGGTATTTTTGTATTCTTCATATAGAAAGAACGGCGCTGCACATCCTTAAAAACGAAAAGCATGCCCTGATCCTTGCCCAGCGAGTTGCGGTACATAAGACCCGTTTCGGTTTGATAGTCGTCGTCGGCAATTTCGATGTCCAGCGATGCGATGATTGAGTCGGTTCCGGCCTTCATGAGTTGGAGTTCGCCTTCTTTTGTGAAGGTAATTTCCTTGGTAAGACTTTTTTCTTCGGAAGAAGATTGATCCTTACAGTTATAAAAGGTAAGTGTAGCACCCAAAAGAGCTGCTGAAAGAAATATTTTTTTCATTGTTGAAAATTTTTTGCCACCACAAATACTAAAATATTTCGTGGACTAGTGATAGAATTAAAACACCAAACACTAACGTTTAAAAACCAACATTTATTGAATTTGCAGCCATATTATGATTCAATCATAGGCTTTTTTGAAGCCTTCCACATAATATATATCCCTGCAATAATAAAAGGAACGCTCAGCCATTGTCCCGTTGAAAGCAATCCAAGCGCAGACTCAAAACCGCCTTGGCTTTCCTTTACAAATTCCACAATAAAGCGAACCATAAACAGCAAAATCAAGAACACCCCAAATATGTAGCCAATCCGCTTTCTGCGCTCGGTTTTCCAATATAGATACCAGCATACCAAAAATACAATTACATAACCCGCCGCCTCATAAAGCTGCGCCGGGTGCCGAAAGGGCACGCTGTTGAGCAGTTCGGCAAATTGGGGATTGTGTACAATAGCGTCATAAGCTTTGGACGGATTTTGGATGCCGGTTGCTTGAACGGCTTCCCGCTTATCAATGCCCTCGTGCACAAAACGGACGCCCAATGGAAAATCGCCGCTAGGTTTCCCAATTATTTCAGAATTCATAAAATTCCCAATCCGAACGAAAATACCACCGGCGGCAACGGCAATTACTATTCGGTCCATAATCCAAAGGAATGGCTTTTTAATAACGTTTTTTGTGTAATAATACATTGCAATAAGTATCGCAATTGCAGCCCCGTGGCTTGCCAAGCCCTGAAAACCCGTAAATTCAAATTCAGGAACGGTGCTTATGGGCAGAAAAACCGACAATGGGTCTTCCATAAAAAGTTCGGGTTGGTAAAAAATAACATGTCCCAAACGCGCGCCCACCAGCACGGCCACTACCATATAAATAAACAGACTGTCCAGTTTTTCCTGTGCAAGCCCCTCGCGCTCATAAATCTTTTTGGTGAGGATCCAACCCAGCGTAAATGCCACTACAAACATTAAACTGTAGTAACGGATCATAAAAAAACCAAGGTCAATCCCTTCGGAAGGGTTCCAGGTAAAGCTTAGATAGTGCATATTGGAGTTTTTAAAAAGCTGTGTAAAGATAGCAAAAGCGAAAAAGTATGGAGCGCCATAGTATTAATTCTTTTTCGGGGGAACGGGGTCGTAACCCGAGCCACCCCAAGGATTGCAACTGGCGATACGTTTTGCTGCAAGCCAGCCGCCTTTCAGCAGGCCGTGGGTCTGTAAGGCCTCTACCGCGTAATGTGAGCAGGTAGGCGAGTAGCGGCACGTGTCGGGCGTTAAGGGTGAAATAAAATTTTGATATCCCTTGATCAAAAGAATGAAAGGATATGTGAGTATTTTTTTCAAACCCAAATTAATTTAATGAAAAAGTAGTCCCGTCCTTCCCGTCCTTCAACTGAATCCCTTTTGAGGCCAGTTCATCACGAATTTTATCGCTCATTGCAAAATCCTTATTGGCACGGGCCGTATTGCGCAATTGTATAAGAAGCTCAACCGCAGCGGTAAGTTTTTCGCCATCTTGGGAATTTTCTGAAACAGTGTCCTCCAGTCCCAAAACATCAAACAGGAAATCGTGCAGCGTTTGTTTTAGCAAGACCAAATCCTTTTCGGTAATGGTTTCCTTTCCGTCCTTCAGCAAATTGACAAATTTTACCGTCTCAAATAGATTCGCAATTAGAATTGGACTGTTGAAATCATCGTTCATTGCATCGTAGCAAGCTTTTCTCCAGCTTTCCACATCAATGCTGCTTTTTTCTGAAGTGGCTACTTCCTCAAGATTACGGTACGCATCCATCAATTTATTAAATCCTTTTTCCGAAGCTTCCAAAGCCTCACTGCTGAAATCGAGAATACTTCGGTAGTGCGCCTGGTACATAAAGAATTTGGTAACCGTTGGCGAAAATGGCTTGCTCAGTATATCGTTCTCACCAGTAAACATATCCATCGGAAGAATAAAGTTTCCGGTAGATTTGGACATTTTTTTGCCATTAAGGGTAAGCATATTGGCGTGCATCCAATAATTTACTGGCGAAGTATGGTTGCAGGCTTCCGCTTGTGCTATTTCGCATTCGTGGTGCGGAAATTTCAAGTCCATTCCGCCGCCGTGTATATCAAAATTGTTTCCCAAATATTTGGTGCTCATTGCGGTACATTCCAAATGCCACCCCGGAAAACCCATCCCCCATGGCGATGGCCAACGCATAATGTGCTGGGGCTCGGCTTTTTTCCAAAGGGCAAAATCCTGCGGGTTCTTTTTGTCGGTCTGTGCGGCTAGCTCGCGGGTGTTGGCAATCATATCTTCAATTTGCCTTCCGCTGAGCTTTCCGTAATTGTTTGTTTCGTTGAATTTTAAAACGTCAAAATAAACGGAGCCGTTTCTCTCATAGGCAAATCCTTCTTCCATAATCTTTTCAACTATATGGATTTGCTCGTAAATATGGCCCGTAGCCGTAGGTTCAATACTCGGGGGCAGTGCGTTGAACCTGGCCATAACGGTATGAAAATCTACGGTGTATTTCTGCACCACTTCCATTGGTTCCAGCTGCTCGATTCTGGCTTTTTTAAGAATTGGATCATCGCCGCTTTCTCCGTCGTTCTCCAAATGGCCCGCATCGGTAATGTTGCGCACATAGCGCACTTTGTAGCCCAAGTGTTTTAAATATCTAAAAACCAGGTCGAAAGAGAGAAAAGTGCGGCAATTGCCCAAATGCACATTGCTATAAACAGTTGGGCCGCAAACGTACATACCCACTGCGCCTTCGTGAATGGGAGTGAATTTTTCCTTGCTTTTGGTAAGCGAATTGTAAATATATAAGTCTTGCTGTTTCAATGTTCTGGAGTCAAGATTCAAAATTAGGATTTTGGAATTTTGTTATTTTGGAATTTGGAATTTTATTTGGTCTCGAACCTTTGGGAGGCACTCGAAATTTGGAATTTCTCCTTAAAATTCAGTGTCCAATTTTATATAATCCAAAAATTCGCGACGTGTTTCGGCATTTTTGAATGCGCCACCAAATTCGCTGGTCACCGTACTGCTATCAATATCGCGAATACCACGTGAATTTACGCAGAGGTGCTTTGCGTCAATAACGCAGGCCACGTCTTCTGTATTTAAAACTTGCTGTAGTTCCTTTACAATCTGCATCGTGAGGCGTTCCTGCACTTGGGGCCTTTTTGCGTAATAATCTACTATTCGGTTCATTTTTGACAGGCCCACAACTGTACCGTTGCTGATATAGGCAATGTGTGCTTTTCCAACAATCGGCAATAAATGGTGCTCGCAAGTAGAGTAGAGGGTAATGTTTTTTTCTACCAGCATTTCCTGGTATTTGTATTTGTTGTCAAAAGTGGAGGCTTTTGGGCGTCTATCTGGGTGAAGGCCGCCGAAAATTTCCTGGACAAACATCTTTGCCACTCGGGTGGGCGTTCCCTTCAAGCTATCGTCAGTAAGATCTAACCCTAACGTGTGCATGATGTTTTGCACATCCTTTTTGATGCTGGCAATTTTTTCAATATCGCTTAGCTCAAAGGCGTCGGGACGCGTAGGGGTTTCGGTGGAACTTCCTATATGGTCGTTGCCAATGGCTTCAATCTCCTTAAGTTGTTTTTCTAAATCCATTTAATAAAATATGTAATAAGCCTGCAAAGATAAGCAATAGCAATTTGGTACTGAAAAGTAGCAGTTTATATTTTAAGGCTTTTATAATAAAGTATGTTGCGCCGCTATAGTTAATTTTAATTGAACGGCATGCCGTACATTACAAATTGAAACCTAGGGAAAGCACGAAATTGCTGTAAACAGAATTTATTTCGGAAGTGTCAGTTAAGCCTATTGCGTAAAGCTGTTGGTTTCTATCTTGTTCTGAACGGGAGTACGCAAGATCTGCCGTGAATCGTCCAAAATTGTAGCCGGCGCCCAAAGAGAAACCAATGCGCTCTCCTAAAATTTCGGAATTTTTATAGGGGCTTTCTTCATAATGAAACCCTCCGCGCAGACTTAATTGGTTTAAACGATATTCCGCTCCTGCCTTGTATTCTGAAACTCCTTCGAGCGTGTTGCCGATTGTACTGTTCAAATCCCTGAAAAAAATGTCGTTCGTTGGACTGAATTCGATGGAGGCGTAATCTTTGTAAGCGTAATCGAAACTGATTAAGCCATGCTGTCCGAAAATATAAGCCGCACTGGCACTCACTTTGGCTGGGGTTCTAAGGGTGTAATCTTCGTATACATTTATAACTCGTGGGTTCACGATTTCATTTATGTTTTGGCCTTCAAATACTCTTCTGCTTTCTAGATATTGCGTAGTTTCCTCAGAAATTTGATACCAGGTAGGTGTGAATAAACTTAAGCCGAAACGGAAGTTATTCGCAACTTTCGCAATGGCGCCCAATTGGGCTGAAACGCCTGCGCCATTGGCCGTTAAATTGTTTTCAAACCCAACCCTATTTATGCTTGATCCACTATTGTTGTTTTTTTCCAGTAAGAATGAGCTTTGTTGGAAATAAATTGTATGGGTATTAATATTTACTCCAAAATATAAATCATTGGTTATCTGTGTGGCCAAATTTACAGTGAATTTGCTGTTGTATCCCTCAGAAAGATAGGCGTACTCTTGATTGAACACTCCATTCCCAATATTGGAAATATAGCTTGAATTGGATGGGTTATTTGGATCAACGGGATCAAATAAGAAGCCTTGATATCCCAAAAAGGCATTTTGGGCTGCGGTGCCCTGGCTTTCGCCAAGGTATTGATAGAGATCCGAAATGGATTCACCCGACTGTAATTGCAATAAATTTAAGGGAATGCCCTGTGCCTGAGCGAGAAAAAACTCCCCAATGGAAGTGTTTCCCGTGCCCACTATAAAGAGTTCGTTATCAAGGTTCCGGCTCATATCATAGTTTACTCCAATTGTAAATTTTTTAAAGATGGATTCCTCATTGGAGTTATTGATTACGAAAACCGCGCCCAATTGGTTAAGCGCAACATTGTCGGAAAAACTTTTTACGTTTGTGCCGAAATAGTTAGCGTCATTCTCTATGTCAAATAGCGAAGCAGAAAACATAAGGCTGGATGTTAAATAAACGGCCCCACCTGCAGGATTTATGCCCGTAGCGGAAAAATCTCCACCCAATGCCCCCATAGCACCGCTTAATGCAGTATAGCGGGCGGTACCAATATTTTCATCCAAACTATACCGCAAACCATCAGTTGTATTTTGGGCATTTATAGCTACCATGGAGAAAAATGCTGTTACTAATAAAAATATTTTTTTCATCTAATTCTGGTTTTTAAAAAATGATATAATAAATGCCCAAGGCAACATTTCTAACTATCCAGAAATGGTCGATGGGCATGTTATTTATTTAGGATGTACTATTTCGATAATTACTATTAACCGCGTCCGCCACTGCTTCTTCCACTACTACCACTGGACCTGACGCTGCTTCCACTGGAACGAACACTTCCGCCTGAACTCCTCACCGAGCCTGAATTATTGCTTCTACTTGGGGAAGAGAAATTGCTGCTTCTATTGGTATTGCTGCGTATGGACGGCGAGCTGCTATTATTGCGAATGGTGGAATTGGATCTCGTATTTCTTATGGAAGGACTAGAATTGGATCGTGTAGTGCGAATGCTATTACGCGTGTTGCGGGTGTCGCTATTGGCACGTACATTATTTCTGTTAACACGTCTTGATAGCTCGGAACGGCTATAAGAATTGCGGGTAGATACATTGTTTGCTCTACCGCGAGTGCTTGTTCTATTGTAATCGGTGTTTCTTCTACCGCGATTGTAGGAGATGTTATTGTAATGTGGATTGTAATAATGAGGATTATAATAATATGGGTTATAATATCCATATCCATAATATGGATAACCGTAGCCATAACCATAACCATAATAAGGATAGCCCCAACCATAGCTTATGCCCCAATATGGAGTGTAGTAACCATAATGTCCATAGCCCCAATATCCGCCGTACCAATAGGGTCTGTGATAGAAACCATATCCATATCCGCCATAATTATAGATATTCACGGTGATATCCTCAGAGTTATTTCCCCAAGGACCGTAACCTTCATCACTATAATTTTCCTCAATAATAATATTTCCATCCTCATCCAGTCTTTCTGTGGTAGAATAGGCGTCAATATCGGTAAATATGGCCCCTTCTTCAGGAAGATCGGAATAAGCATTAGATTTACTGCGGAAATATTGTTGGTAATAGTTCGCTTTTTCGTTTGAAGAATCATCATCGGAATATCCTTCCTCTGAAGTAGTATTGCCATCAGAAGAATAAATACCGTCATTTTCATTATAACCGTTGTTGTGTGTTGCACATGATGTTAACAAGAAGACGAAAGCGCCTATAATTGCTAAGGGAAGGAAACGTTTGGTATTTATATTTTGAAAGGACATATCTATGGTAATTTTATTGTTGAACTTCATAAAAATAAGTAGTTTTGCGGACAATAACTAATTATTTAACATAGACACAACATTTGTGCCAAAACCCAGCTATGGCGAAGAATTTAACGACACGGGAGGAAAATTATTCCAAATGGTATAACGAACTGGTTATCAAAGCAGACCTCGCAGAAAACTCTGGGGTTCGCGGCTGTATGGTCATAAAACCATATGGCTATGCAATTTGGGAGCGCATGCAGGCAGAGCTTGACAGGATGTTCAAGGAAACTGGGCATCAAAATGCTTATTTTCCGCTGTTTATTCCGAAATCATATTTCAGCAAAGAGGCAAGTCACGTTGATGGGTTTGCAAAGGAGTGTGCCGTTGTGACGCATTATAGATTGAAAAACGCCGAAGATGGCAGCGGGATTGTTGTGGACCCTGACGCAAAGTTGGAGGAAGAACTCATTGTCCGTCCCACTTCCGAAACCATAATATGGGATACTTACCGGAAATGGATACAGTCCTATAGAGATTTACCTCTTTTGATCAACCAATGGGCAAATGTAGTCCGCTGGGAAATGCGTACGCGTTTGTTTTTGCGTACCGCAGAGTTTCTTTGGCAAGAAGGCCACACGGCCCACGCCACCAAGGATGAAGCAATCGCAGAAGCGGAACAAATGATGAACGTGTATGCTGAATTTGCTGAAAATTACATGGCGATTCCAGTTATTAAGGGAACCAAGACCGAGAGCGAGCGTTTTGCCGGTGCCTTGGAAACATATTGTATTGAAGCTTTAATGCAGGATGGAAAGGCGCTGCAGGCGGGAACTTCACATTTTTTGGGTCAAAATTTCGCAAAGGCCTTTGATGTAAAATTTGCCGCAAAAGACGGAACATTGGATTATGTTTGGGCAACCTCCTGGGGTGTTTCCACACGATTGATGGGGGCTTTGGTAATGACACACAGTGATGATAACGGTTTGGTACTGCCTCCAAATTTGGCGCCGGACCAAGTAGTTATTGTTCCCATTTACAGAAAGGACGAAGAATTTGAGGCGGTAAATGAAGTAGCATTGAATTTAATGAAGAAACTGCGCTCTAAAGGAATTCGCGTTAAATATGACAATAGGGATACGCAAAAGCCTGGATGGAAATTCAATGAATACGAGTTGAAGGGCGTTCCCGTAAGAATTGCCATAGGCCCCAAAGATGTTGAAAAGGGTACCGTTGAGCTTGCGCGAAGAGATACGCTTCAAAAGGAATTTATAGCGAACGATGAGGTAGTGGAGAAAATTATTTCTTTGATGGATGAGATTCAGGAAAATCTTTTTCAAAAAGCAGCTTCGTTTCGGAATGAACATACTACGGAAGTTGCTTCGTATGAAGAATTTAAGGCGGTTTTAAATGGAAAGGGAGGCTTCATTTTGGCTCATTGGGATGGAACTGCAGAAACAGAGGAGCGAGTTAAGAATGAAACAAAAGCAACAATTAGATGTATTCCCTTAGATGGGGATGATGTGCCCGGAACCTGTATTTTTACGGGGAAACCATCTAGTAAAAAAGTGCTTTTTGCGAAGGCGTATTAATTTTTTTTGAAAAAAGTTATTTTGGATTTGCGTCATTCAAAAATTGTTGTATTTTTGCATCCGCATTTGAAAATAAAAAATGGTCCGTTCGTCTAGGGGTTAGGACGCCAGGTTTTCATCCTGGTAACAGGGGTTCGATTCCCCTACGGACTACAAAATTTAGAATTTAACAAAACAAAAATGGCAAATCACAAGTCAGCATTAAAGAGAATTAGAAGCAACGAGGCAAAGCGCTTGCGTAACCGTTACCAGCATAAAACTGCCCGTAATGCCATGAAGAAGTTTCAAGAGCTTTCTGATAAGAAAGAAGCTGAGGCTATGTTTCCAAGTGTTGTATCAATGATCGACAAATTGGCGAAGAAAAACATTATCCACAGCAATAAAGCTTCAAACTTAAAATCGAACATGGCTAAGCACGTAGCTGCGCTTTAATTCATTTTAAAAAAAACTATTTAAAACCCTTTCAGGTAACTGAGAGGGTTTTTTTATTGCTATATTTCTTGGGAATATATTTATAATTTTTTTACGGAAGGAGGAACTAAACAAGAGTAGTCACCATCATTTCTCATAATATCGCGGACAATAGTAGACGATATATTTGAGACCTCCGGAGAGCATATTAAAAATACTGTTTCAACCTTTGCCATTTTATAGTTGGTCTGTGCAATAGGTTGTTCGTAATTTAGGTCTGTAGTGTTTCTTAAGCCGCGAACAATAAATTGTGCATTTACCTCTTTGCAGAAATTGGCCGTAAGTCCCGAGTAGCTCTTAACTGTTACTGCCGAATCGTTTTCAAAAGCTTTCTCAATAAACTGGATTCTTTCCTCTAATGAAAACATCGTTTTTTTATCGGCGTTTATTCCAATGCCAATAACTATTTCATCAAAAAGCGGCAGCGCACGTTTTATAATATCTACGTGCCCAAGGGTTATGGGATCAAAGGTTCCGGGAAAAACTGCGCGTCTCATCATTCAAAGTTATTGGGTTACTAAGGTAATGAGTTCTTGTTAGAACTTTCTTCTTTTCAGAAAAATTTCGAAATCAAAATTGCCAGGGCAGCGATTACTGTAGCCAAAACCACACCCCGGGCGCGGTAAAATTGGTTCTTTTTTAAAAGAATGAAAAACGCGATTAGGTTTAAAATGGCGCCCAAGGCGATCAGACTTCCCAGAAAATCATTTTCCAGCGCGGCCTGTAATGTTGACTCCAAGCTTAGTTTTGAAAAAAAGAATATATACAGATAGCTACCCGCCATATTTGCTGCCAGGCCTATCAACATACCAATCAATATTTCCTTTACGTGCGGTTTCATCCGTTATCTGTTTCAGTTTATTTTTTTATTTGGTGATGTCATCGGTCATCCGTCCACTACAGATCCCAGCTATTCAAATCCTTGATTGCGTGATGTGCTGTTAAGTCGAACTGCACCGGCACCACAGATACAAAGCCGTTGTGGAGTGCCCACTCATCGGTGTCCTCGCCTTTGTCCTCGTTCACAAATTCGCCCGTGAGCCAATAATAATCGCGCCCCAGCGGATTGGTTCTTTTGTCAAATTTTTCTTCCCAATGCGCATTGGCCTGGCGGCACACCTTGATGCCCTTAATTTCAGCGGCCTTTAATTTTGGAATATTCACATTAAGCACCACGCCCTTTGGCAGTCCGTTTTTTAGGGTTTGCTGCGCAATGGCCTTTACAAATTTTTTGGAAGGGCCAAAATCCGCTTCCAGGGAATAATCCAAAAGGGAAAATCCGATAGAGGGGATGCCTAGCGTTCCCGCTTCCACGGCGGCGCTCATGGTGCCGCTATAAATAACGTTGATGGAAGAATTGCTGCCATGGTTAATGCCGCTCACACAGAGGTCGGGTTTGCGTTTTAAAATTTCGTTTACCGCTATTTTCACACAATCCACGGGCGTGCCGCTGCAGCTGTATTCCTTGTGCGGATCGCCATTTATCACCTTTATACTATTGCAATACAATGTGTCGTTAATGGTTATGGCGTGTCCCATCCCGCTTTGGGGAGAATCGGGGGCCACGACTATCACATCGCCCAGCGTGTTCATTACCTCAATTAGGGTGCGCACGCCGGGTGCGTTTATGCCATCGTCATTGGTAACTAATATCAACGGTCTTTTTTTCGACATATTTTTTCAATTTTAAGGAAACAAAAATACATTTTTAAAATACAGTTGCCTTCCCCAGAGCATACAGATTTTGGGCTTTGATACTGAAAAAACCTGTTTAACAAAAAATTAGTACCAATATACTTTAATGGCACAGTTTTTTATATAATTTAGGCACTCATTAAAATAATACTTCGACTATGCGGATAATGAAAAAGAATTTTAAGGTTTTGTTTTTAGCGGTTTTCGTTTCTGTGGCTTCCTGCAGCTTTACAACCAAGGAGTTTAACGATCCCGATAAGGACAAATTGCTTTTAGACCTTATAACCTATGTACTTCAGAAAGGGCACTACGATCCTAAAGATATAAATGACGAATTTTCTGCCGGAGTTTATAAGGATTTTATCAATGGACTCGATCCGTTAAAGAGATATTTCCTTGCTTCAGATATTGAGGAGTTCAGCAAATATAAAACAGAGATTGACGACCAGATAAAGAATAAGGACCTAACATTTTTCGATTTGGTTTATGGACGTTTTATAGAAAGAATGGAGGACGTAAAGAAAATCTATCCTGAGGTGCTGGACAAACCTTTTGATTTCACTGAAAATGAAACGATAAATGTAGATTACGACAATCTTGCCTATGCCACTTCGCGAAAGGAACTTAAGGAGCGTTGGAAGCAACAGCTCAAGTTTACAACTCTTTCCAGCTATTATGATTTGGTAGAAGAGCAGAATAAGAAAGAGAAGGGGGTTACTACTTCAAAAAGTGACGATTATGAGGGAGATGATGAAGATGGCGAAGTGGAAAATAAAACTTCCAAAGAGAGTGCAGATGAACCCTTCGAGCCCAAGTCTTTGGCCGAACTTGAAAGCAAAGCTAGAGAGACCGCCAAGAGTTCCTTGGATGAATATTTTGAGTTTACTAAAGATTTACAACGAAAGGATTATTTCGCCATTTACCTTAATACCATCGTAGAGGAATTTGATCCGCACACAAACTATTTTGCACCGCCAGATAAAGATCGCTTCGACCTGCGAATGTCCGGAAAATTGGAAGGCATAGGGGCGCGGCTTCAGAAAAAGAACGACTACATTACCGTTATCGAAATTATAAGCGGCGGCCCAGCTTGGCGAAGTGAAAAAATTGAAGTGGGCGATGCCATTTTAAAAGTAAAACAAGAAGATGAAAAAGACGCCGTGAGCATTGTGGGAATGCGCATTGATGATGCCGTAAAACTCATAAAAGGCCCAAAAGGCACTAAAGTTACCCTGACTATTAAGAATGTTGATGGAACTATTTCAGATAAAGTGATTACCCGCGATGTTGTTGAACTTGAGGAAACCTACGCCAAATCTTCGTTGATCGATAAAGGCGACCGTAAGTTTGGTCTTATAAATTTACCACAGTTTTATTTTGACATGGAAAATTACAAGGAGCGAAACGCTGCAACCGACGTTAAAAAAGAAATTCTGCGCTTAAAAGAAGAAGGAATGGAAGGTTTGGTATTGGACCTTCGCGATAACGGTGGTGGCTCATTGCGCACCGCGGTTGATATTGCGGGACTTTTCATAAAAAAGGGACCCATTGTACAAGTGGCTTCCGCAGGCAATAAGGAAGTGCTTGAGGACAAGGACAGCGAAATTGTATGGGATGGTCCTTTAGTGATTTTGGTAAACGAACTTTCTGCTTCCGCTTCCGAAATTCTTGCGGCCGCCATGCAGGACTACAAGCGCGCCATTATCTTGGGAAGCAAGCAGACCTACGGAAAGGGAACGGTCCAAAATGTGATTGACCTAAACCAGTGGCTCCGCAAAAACGATTTGGGCGATTTGGGCGCTTTAAAGATAACTTCCCAAAAATTCTATCGCGTCAACGGAGGTTCTACGCAGTTGGAAGGCGTAAAAAGCGATGTAGTGATGCCAGATCGTTACAGTTACATTGATGTGGGCGAAAGAGATTACGATAATCCACTTCCTTATGATAAAATTGATGCGGCAAAATATGATGTTTGGGATGGTTATATTGATTATGATGAAACTATAGAGAAAAGTAAGGCACGAATGGCACAGAATGAACAGTTGAAATTAATAGATGATAATGCACGCTGGATTAAGGAGCGTCGGGATGAAAAAGTAGTAAATTTGAATTTTGATAAATACAGCGCCGAAATAGAGCAGCGCAAAAAGGAAACCGAGCGTTTTGATGCCATTGATGAATACGACAATCACCTCACTTTTGAATCCTTGCCGTATGAAACCGCGCTAATGAAGCAGGACACCACCCTATCCGAAAAGCGCAAAAGATGGCATAAAAATCTAAGCAAGGATATGTATGTAGAAGAAGCTGTCCACGTATTGGAAGACTTAAAACTCAATAATATCAAGGCCAAAAAAGTTGCCGATATTAAAAACTAATTATAGTAAAACCGAATACGGGTTTCTGAATGAAACACGCTAAATTTTACTAAATTTGAAGTGTGAAAAACTCCACTTCATTAACCCAGATAGCGCTCCAAAAGTTCAAAAAAAACTTTTGGGGCGTTTTCAGTTTGGGCTTTTTAACGCTCTGTGTTTTGGTTGCAATATTTGCGTACGCCCTTGCGCCAGACAATTCGCAGAACGCCAATCAGATGCATCTTTCCATACATTCCAAGAACCCGGGATTTTCGGTGCAAATGCTCACGATTCCCGCAGCCGTTGAAAAACAAAATCCTTTGTCCGTTTTTTTCTTCGGAAAAAAGAATGCCGATACCGAGATTCCTGTTTCAAAATACGTTTTAAAGAAAAATACCATTGAAATAACCGAATACACGCCGGACGGAACCGAAGGTTTGCAGAAGGAATATGCGCTTTCACTTTTCCCAGATGCTTCTTCCGTAGAAGAAATTCCGCAGAAATACATTTCCGAAAAAAAGTTCCTCCTCGGTACCGATAAATACGGCCGCGATTTGTTGAGCCGAATGCTCATTGGGATCCGCATATCTTTGGCTATCGGGTTTGTTGCGGTTTTCATTTCATTGGTAATCGGAATCACCCTGGGTGCCATTGCAGGTTATTTTGGCGGAAAAGTGGATGCTGCTATAATGTGGCTCATAAACGTTACTTGGTCTATTCCAACTTTACTTTTGGTGATTGCTATTACCTTAGCCCTGGGGAAGGGTTTTTGGCAGGTTTTTATCGCCGTCGGGCTTACTATGTGGGTAGAAGTTGCCCGTGTGGTCCGCGGGCAGGTAATGGGCGTAAAACAGATGCAATATGTTACCGCTGCCCGGGCGTTGGGGTTTAATGATTTAAGAATAATCGTAAAACATATTTTGCCCAATAGTATGGCGCCTGTTATAATCATTTCGGCGGCCAATTTTGCGGGTGCAATTCTCATTGAAAGCGGTCTGTCGTTCTTGGGTATCGGCGCCCAACCACCCATGCCCAGTTGGGGCGGCATCATAAAAGACCATTATGCCTATATTATTTTGGGAAAACCCTACCTTGCCCTTATTCCCGGACTGGCCATTATGAGCCTTGTAACAGCTTTTATGCTAATAGGAAATGCCCTACGCGATGCAATGGATGTGAGGAACGCTTAAAAAAATTTAAATGAACCGAAAATACATATACCCCTTAGTTATTATAATCGTAACAGTTGTGCTTTATTATGCTGACGATTTATTCGAAAAGGATGATACTTCAGTTGCTGACACTTCTGTGGTACAGCAGGATAATTCAAATGAATTTGACGACACTTTCCTTCCCGCCTCAACTACCGGAGCCATCGTAAAACACAACTATTTTACCCTATCCTATTCCGAAGAAAATGAACAAGTGGAGTGGGTAGCTTATGAATTGAAGCAAAGTGATTTGTCCAAAAATGAATTTGAGCGACCCTATTTTATTGAAGACAAAAAGGTGAAAACAAAATCTGCGGATTGGCGCAATTATAAGAATTCGGGCTATGATCGCGGCCATTTGGTTCCCGCTGGCGACAGAAGGATGTCCTTTGAAGCCTATAACGAAACGTTTTTGACCAGTAACATCAGTCCGCAAGATCACGATTTTAATGCGGGCATCTGGAACCGTCTAGAACAAAAAGTTCGCTATTGGGCTGAAAAATATGACGGCGTATATGTAGTAACGGGCGGGGTTTTAAAAGGAACCATGAAAACCATCGGCGAGGAAAATGTTTCGGTGCCGAACGAATTTTATAAAATAGTCGTTGACTTTTCCAATAGTGAATATAAGGCCGTTGCCTTTTTAATTCCGAATAAGCCTTCCAGCGAATCTTTTTATGAATACGTTGTTTCCATAGACGAAGTGGAAGCCAGAACAGGAATTGATTTTTTCCCACAACTGCCGGATTCCATTGAGAATAATTTGGAGTCGATGATAGACTTGCGAGCTTGGGGGCGGAAATAGTTTTTAGTCGCAGTCTCAGTCTCAGTTGCAGTCGCAGTGGCAGTTTGCAGTAGTGATACAGTTTCGATTTCGTTTTCGATGTCTGCTTTCGATTTAAGAGTAGTGATAATTCGCCCCGTCCAACTTCACAAAAATAAACAGCAAAATAGTAAAGCCCCAAAGTGCGGAGCCGCCGTAACTAAAGAACGGCAGCGGAATCCCCACGGTTGGGAAAATACCTAACACCATTCCCACATTCACGAAAAAGTGAAAAAATAAAATAGCGGCAACACTGTAGCCATATACCCTTCCGAATTGCGATTTCTGTTTTTCGGCTTTAAAAATAATACGAAGTATGAGTCCCACAAATAGCAAAACCACGACCATACTTCCTACGAAGCCCCACTCTTCGCCCACCGTGCTGAAAATATAATCGGTGTGCTGTTCGGGAACGAAATTGCCCTTTGTTTGCGTTCCCTGCGTCCAACCTTTGCCTAGCCAGCCACCGTTGGCAATTGCAATCTCACTTTGGTGTGTGTTGTAGCCAATTCCGCGCGCATCTACCTCTTTTCCTAAAACAATGTTGAATCGGTCGCGGTGCCGCTGCTCAAACATGTTGTTGAAAATATAGCTCACTGAAAAAGCAAAGGCAATACACCCCGCCGCAATTAAAACATATTTAATAATACTGGGACGTTTTTTTCGATTTCTGAAGAAAATAATACTGCCAATGAGTACAATGGCCACGGCAACCCAAACCGCGCCAAATGCAAGGGTAGATACAAACAGCATTACACCAAAGAGACCTAGAAGAAGATAGACCCCGTGCAATCCTTCCCTGTAAAGCGGAAATACAAAGGCTGCATAAATAAGGGCACTTCCCGGATCGGGCTGTGGCACAATCAAAATTGCAGGCAGTGCTATGATGATAAAGGCCGCAATTTGATGTTTCAGTTCCTGCATATTAGTTTGTATATCGCTCACGTATTTAGCGAGCGCCAATGCAGTTGCCGCTTTTGCAAATTCACTGGGTTGAAGGCTGAAACTTCCAAAGGCGTACCAAGAGGTTGCTCCCGAAATATTCTTTCCAAAAACAAAAAGCCCTAAAAGCGATACCAACGAGATGATATAGAAGACACTAGCAAATTTTTCGTAAAACTTTGATTCTATCGCGAGCAAAAATATTATAAGAAGTATGCTAAACCCTATAAACATAAACTGTCGGGCGTAGATCTGGTCAAAATCCCAAAACCCTTTTGCGGTATCGCTCAAGGAAGCAGAGTAAATGTTTATCCAGCCCATAATTACAAGGGCGATGTACATAAAAATCATCAGCCAATCAAAGCGTACGTACGTTCTGCTTCCAGCCATTATCGGTTTATTGAGAAAGGTTGGCCACTGTAAGGTTTGGCGTATTCTGCTTCCAGACTGCCTTCCAGTACATATTTTTCCATGTCGGTTCGGGTTATTTCGCCCTTGAGGTATTTTTCAATCATAAGGCCTGCAATGCGTCCCGCCCATCGCGAGCCCCAATATCCGTTTTCCACAAATACCGCAATCGCGATTTTTGGGTTGTCCTTGGGGGCAAAGGCCACAAAGATGGAATGGTCCGTAAGTTGGACGCGTTTGCCGTCAATTCTGGTGAAATTTTCAGCGGTTCCAGTTTTCCCGCACACCTCGATGCCCGGTACTCTTATGGATGAGGCCGTACCCCGTTCATACACCTGGAACATCCCCTCAACCACTGGTTCAAAATATTCCGGTTCAACCGTGGTGTAATGCTTTTCCTTAAATTTCTGGGGAATGGTATCGGGCCCAATAATATTCTTAATAACGTGGGGTGTGTAATAATAACCCCTGTTCGCAATGGCTGCCGTAAAGTTTGCCATTTGCATGGGCGTTAGCAAAACCTCGCCCTGCCCAATAGCATTCGAAATGGTTGCCAAGGAAGACCAATTGTGGGTTGGGAAATCGTGTATTTTATTATAGTATGCCGAAGTTGGAATATTCCCTCTTTTGCCACTTGGAAGGTCATAGCCCAAAAAGTCGCCAAGGCCGAAACTCATCAAATCCCTTCGCCAGGCATCTATCCCTTCTTGAGGAGTGGGGTAGGTATCCATGATTTTTTTATAAACTGTACAGAAGTAGGTATTACAGGAATTTGCAATCCCCGAAACCATAGCGACCGGCCCTCTATGGTGACAGCGAAGCACCCTTCTCCCAAAATGGTAACCACCGGTGCAGCCTACAACATCGTCCATGTCAATCGCATTTTCGTGAAGACCCACTAAGGCGGTAAGCGTTTTAAAAGGCGAACCGGGCGGATATTCCCCCATCAAAACCCTGTCGTATAACGGTTTGGCAAGGGTGTCATACCACAATCTGGTGAAATTTTTTGAACGGTCGCGCCCCACCAATAAAGAAGGGTCGTAACTCGGTGCGGTAACCAAGGCGAGGATTTCTCCACTTTCGGGTTCAATGGCCACAATTCCACCGCGCTTATGGATCATCAATTCCTGTCCGTATTTTTGAAGCGTAGCATCAATGGTCAACTGAATATCGTTTCCACGTTCTGGCAAGGTGTCAAAAATCCCGTCTTTGTAGGGGCCTATATCCCTGTTAAAGCGGTCCTTTTGAATATATTTTACGCCTTTTACGCCCCGCAGCACTTCTTCATATTCCTTTTCAACGCCAGCCGTACCAATAAGTTCGCCCATTTGGTAGTACGGATTTTTCTCTATAATGGCGTTGTTAACTTCGGCTATGTAACCCATCACGTTTGCCGAATGGTCCACTTGGTATTCGCGAAGGGAACGGCGCTGGATATAAAACCCTTCATATTTATACATTTTTTCTGAAAGGGAAGCATAATCGGCCTTGTTCAACTGGGGAATTACTACCGAAGGCAATCTGGGTGAATATACCCGGGCTTTATGGAGAATTTCCTTAAAATCTTCCTTCGTAATTTTCAGCAGACTACAAAATTCCAGCGTATCCAGCGGTTTCACATCTCGCGGTATCACCATCACGTCATACGAAGGCTGGTTGGACACCAAAAGTTTCATATTTCTGTCAAACATATACCCACGCTGCGGATAATCGTACATCACTTTGATAGCGCTGTTCTGCGAAAGCGAATCTGAAGAGGCATCATACACTTGCAAATAGAAAAGCCGCGCGGCGAAAAGCACCCCGCTCAACAAAACCAATCCTATTAAAACAATTTTTCTCATGATGAGGTTCTATTGAAAAGAATCATGGTACACACGATGACAACTATTGTGAACAATCCTGAAAACAACGTAGATTTCAACAGTAACAGTATATGTTTAAAACTAAAAATTTCCAAGGAAAACATCACAAAATGATGCATTAAAACCAAGGACGCAATATAGGTAAGCCGTTCCATGGGGTCGGCTTTTCTAATTTTGACGCTATTGTATTCATAACTTACACCGAAAGAATATTTTAAAACCAAAGGCCGTATGTACGCAATAAAGGCACAGGCCGCGGCGTGAACCCCGCCCGAATCCTCAAAAATATCTATGGAAAGACCCAAAAGAAAACTGAGAAAAATCAAAAGTCCCTTATTGCCGTCAAGCGGATAGAGTATTATGAATAAAATATAGAGGTACGGGTTGATATATCCTGCCAGATTCACGTTATTGAGCAGCAGCACCTGAAGGAAAACCAACACCACAAAACGGACGATATTTATAAGGATATCACTGTTCGCCATCTTCCACTCCTTTTTCCAAATTCAATATTTCCGCTGCTTCGTTATTTTCAATTAGATACACGTGCTCCAAGCTCGTCATATCATTGAAAAGGTCAATATTCACATAATAGTAATTGTCATCGTTATCCAAGTGAAAATCCTTTACCGTGCCTATCAGGATTCCTTCCGGAAAAATGGTGGAACGCCCGCCGGTGATGATGGTGTCTCCCTTTTGCAATTGTGCCAGACGCGGAATATCTACCAATTGGACTACATTCGGATTTTTGGTATTCCAAATAAGCGACCCGAAATGGCTCGATTTTTTCAGCTTGGCGTTAATACGGCTTTTGGTGTTCAGAATGGATTGGACGGTGGCGTAATTTTCAGAAACATCGCTCACAATGCCCACGATTCCTTTGGAAGAAATAACGCCCAGGTCAATTTTGATGCTGTCCTTTCGGCCTTTGTCGATGGTAAGCTGGTTTTTGGTTTTTGAATAGTTGTTGTTTATTACCCGCGCCGTGAAATAGCTGAATTTGTTGGGAAGCACCGTACTGTCCAATTTTTCAACGGCTATCACTTCCTTGAATTGGTCCAGCTTTTTCCGAAGCATTAAATTTTCCTGGAGCAGCTGTTCGTTTTCCTTTCCGAGATTGAAATAATCCGTAATGTTGTTTCTGAAGGTATAAACACCGCCCGTTATAAAATTTGCAGAGCTTATATATTTGTCGTTGTGGTAATTGTGCGTCTGGATGGTAAGCGCTACGGAAATTGTAAAAAGCACGGCAAACAACAGGAAATTTTTATTCCGAATAAAGAAATATATAATCTGCTGCATTGCTTTGTGGGGTTAATAAATTCTGCTTTCTATTGCGAGCAACGCCATAAATGGGCAACTATTTTTTAAGTTTTTCAGGGAAAATGTCTCTTCCGAAAAATTATTTAATCAGCACGCTTTTGTACTTGTTCAGGTTTTTTAAGCAAATTCCGGTACCGCGAACTACGGCGCGCAACGGATCTTCGGCAATGTAAACCGGAAGATCGGTTTTTTGCGAAAGCCTTTTGTCGAGCCCGCGAAGCATCGATCCACCGCCGGCAAGATAGATTCCGGTGTTGTAAATATCGGCCGCAAGTTCCGGCGGGGTTTGCGAAAGGGTTTCCATAACCGCATCCTCAATTCGAAGGATGGATTTGTCCAACGCTTTTGCAATTTCCCTGTAAGAAGTTTGAACCTGTTTCGGTTTTCCCGTAAGCAAATCGCGCCCCTGCACGTCCATTTCGTCTGGCGGCAGCTCAAGATCTTCGGTCGCGGCACCAATCTGGATTTTTATCTTTTCTGCGGTTCTTTCACCCACATAAAGGTTGTGTTGTGTGCGCATATAATACACGATATCATTCGTAAAAACGTCTCCCGCAATTTTTATGGATTTGTCGCAAACAATTCCGCCAAGGGCGATTACGGCAATTTCAGTGGTTCCGCCACCTATGTCCACGACCATATTTCCCTTGGGCTGCATAATGTCAACCCCAATACCGATGGCTGCTGCCATAGGTTCATGGATCAAATACACTTCCTTTCCGTTAACGCGTTCGGCACTTTCCTTTACCGCGCGCATTTCCACTTCGGTAATTCCGCTAGGAATACAAACCACCATCCGCAAGGAAGGTTTTAGCCATTTCTTCTTCAACGCGGGAATGTCGCTGATGAACATATTTATCATCTTTTCACTCGCGTCAAAATCTGCAATTACCCCGTCTTTCAAAGGGCGGATTGTCTTAATGTTTTCGTGGGTTTTTCCCTGCATCATCGCGGCTTCACGGCCCACGGCAATTATTTTCCCCGTAGTTCGGTCGCGTGCAACAATCGAGGGGGCGTCCACAACAACTTTATCGTTATGGATTATCAGGGTATTTGCGGTACCAAGGTCAATGGCTATTTCTTCAGTCAGGAAGTCAAAAAATCCCATAGTGTAAGTCGGTGGTGTTGAAAGTTAACGTGTTAAGTTTGGTTTTTAACAAATGTAATAAAATTTAATGCTTAAAATGGCGCGTTCCGGTAAATACCATTGCCATTTCATTTTCATTGCAATAATCGATGCTCAATTGGTCCTTGATTGACCCTCCGGGCTGGATTACCGCTGTAATTCCCGCCTTGTCCGCAATTTCCACACAATCGGGAAACGGGAAAAAAGCATCGCTCGCCATCACGGCTCCCTCAAGGTTAAAATTAAAGGATTGTGCTTTTTCTATGGCTTGCCGTAACGCATCAACGCGGCTGGTTTGGCCCGTTCCGCTGGCGCAAAGTTGTTTTCCCTTTGCCAAAACGATGGTGTTTGACTTTGTGTGCTTGCAAATTTTTGAAGCGAACAACAAGTCTTCTAACTCCTGTGGATTGGGTTTATTGTTTGTGGCGTGCGTTAAAATTTCGGCACTGTCTGTAATATTGTCTTTATCCTGGACCAAAACGCCGTTCAAACAAGTTCTAACGGTTGTTGAAGGTAGTTCAATTTCTTTTTGTACCAACAAAATCCGGTTCTTTTTTCCTTCCAAAATTTCCTGCGCTTTCGCTGAAAAAGAAGGAGCGATGACCACTTCGCAGAAAAGATCGTGGATTTCATTGGCGGTAGCTTCGTCAATTTCAACATTGCTGATCAAAATTCCGCCGAAGGCAGAAACCGGATCGCCCGCCAAAGCAGCCATATAGGCCTGTTGCACGGTCTCGCGTTGTGCAATTCCACAGGCATTGTTGTGTTTTAAAATTGCAAAGGTTGGGGCTTCGCCCTTGAATTCGTTCATCAAATTTACCGCGGCATCAACGTCCAAAAGGTTGTTGTAGCTCAATTCCTTGCCGTGGAGCTTGGTGAACATTTCATCAAAATTTCCAAAGAAAAAACCTTTTTGGTGCGGGTTTTCGCCGTAGCGAAGTTCCTGCCCATTGGTTTCACTTAATTTAAAAGCAGGTAATTTTTCTTCTTTGTTGAAATAATTAAAAATCGCGGTATCGTAATTTGAGGAAACGTTAAAGGATTTTGCGGCAAAACGCTTCCGGTCCTTTAACGAGATTTCGCCATTGTTTGCTGAAATCAATTCCAAAAATTCAGCGTAATCGTCAACCGAGGAAACGCAAATGGTGTCCTTAAAATTTTTCGCTGCTGCGCGAATCAAGGAAATGCCGCCTATGTCAATCTTTTCAATAATATCCGCTTCCGAAGCGCCCGAAGCGACCGTTTTTTCAAAAGGGTACAAATCCACAATCACGGCATCAATCTGCGGAATGTTGTATTGCTCCATTTCGGCAACATCGCCTTCGTGGTCCTGACGGTTCAAGATTCCGCCAAAAACCTTTGGATGCAGGGTCTTTACACGACCCCCCAAAATCGAGGGGTAATCTGTTATATCTTCCACCGCAATCACCTCGATACCAAGATCATTGATGAATTTTTCGGTGCCTCCCGTAGAGTATATTTTTACGTTTTGTTCGTGAAGTTTTTTAACAATGGGGGCGAGCCCGTCCTTGCTGAAAACGGAAATTAAAGCCGACTTAATTTTTTTGGAATTGTTCATTATTGAAAATTAAGGCCTACCTTTTTTGGCAAGCAGGTGCAAAAGTACATAATTGCATAGTAAATTTGTAACATAAGCAGCGAGAAAACGTCTTACTTTTCATAAATTTATTAACCCTTTTTTAAAGAATTCAAAATTCAAAATTCAAAATTCAAAATTCAAAATTCGTCAATCGTAAATCTAAAATCATAAATGCTGATATATCTTCGCGTTTTAAAGGAAAGTTTCAATTTTGCGCTCAATGCGCTTCGGAACAATAAATTGCGGACCTTCCTGTCTTTGGTGGGCGTAACCATTGGAATCTTTTCCATTATCGCGGTTTTGGCGGCCGTGGATTCCCTGAAACGTGAAATAGAGGGCAGCATCAGCGGGCTCGATAACAGCACGATTATCATCATGCGTTTCAATTTTGGCCCGACCGATATTCCACGTTGGAAATGGCAACAATTCCCCGATGTAACTTTTGATGAATACCAATATCTTGAAAGAAATACTCCAAACATTGAAGCGGCAACTTTTACGCTAAACGTACCAAATGAAAGCGTAAAGCACGAAGATAGGCAGGTAGATAATGTGCCAATTGGCGCGGTAACCGATAGCTATTATTACATAGAATCGCTGCAACTTTCCGAAGGCCGTTTTTTTAACGGCTCAGAGTCAAATAGTGGTTCCATGGTTGTGGTTTTGGGTGATGAGATTGCCAAGCAGCTTTTTGGCGACGCCGCAACCGCAATTGGCAAAGAAGTGCGAGTTTACGGAAGGAAATTCAAGGTTATTGGTGTATTGGAAAAGGAAGGAGCCGGTTTATTTGGAAATTCCAAAGACACTTCCATTTGGATGCCAGTAAATGTGGTTCGAAGAATTTATGGCGATAACAACAAAAATACGTTTCCGCAGATAGTAATAAAGCCCGAAAAAGACGTGGACATTGCCGAATTCAAGGCGATGCTCAATCAACAACTGCGGACAAAACGGGGATTGAAACCTGACCAGACAAGCAATTTTTTCATCAACCAGCTACAAGGCTTCGCCGATTTTATTGATGAGATTACGGGAACCATGAACGTAATCGGGCTCGTTATAAGTGGGTTTTCGTTGCTCGTTGGCGGTTTCGGGATTGCGAATATTATGTTCGTTAGTGTAAAGGAACGGACCAATCTGATTGGGATTCAGAAGTCCTTGGGTGCGAAGAACAAATTTATTCTTTTTCAATTTTTGTTTGAAGCGGTAATCCTTGCCGTAATAGGCGGATTGATAGGTTTGTTTTTGGTGTTTATCGTTTCAATAATAGCCTCCAGTTTTACGGGCGATTTTGAATTTGTACTATCCCCGTGGAATATGTTCATCGGCACGGCAATTTCTGCGGCCATCGGTTTAATCTCGGGAATACTGCCGGCAATCTCAGCCTCAAAACTGGATCCGGTAGAGGCGATCCGGACGGGAATGTAGGCTGCGCAAATTCCAAAATTTTTTAAATCCCAAATTCTAAAAAAGCACCAAGCTCTTAAATTCCAAATTCCAAAAACCACACCCCGGCTCTCACCAAGGGAGGGAGAAAAGTTTATTTTTTTGGAATTTGGAATTTGTAATTTGTAATTTTGGAAGAAGTTGCGCAAAAATTTTAGATTAAAAAGCCTAAAGTATCTCCGCAACTTCTGAGTTTACCCATTCCAAAAAACGTTCGTCTTCCGCAGAAAAAGGATCTTCTACGTGGGAATCTATGTCAATCTGCCCTATGTTTTTTCCATCTTTAAAAAGCGGAATCACGATTTCAGATTTCACGGTTATGCTGCACGCGATGTAGTTGTCCTGCGCCTTTACGTCCGGCACTACAAAGTTTTGGTTGCTAACGGCCACTTGCCCACAAATCCCCTTTCCGAAAGGAATAACGGTGTGGTCCGTCGGTTCGCCTGCGAAAGCTTTTAGATGAAGCGTTTTTTCAGCTTCATTGGCGAAATAGAACCCGACCCAATCGTAATAACCCACCGAGGACTGCAGCAATTCGCAAACCTCTTTTAAACGTTGCGCCGTGGGCTCGTTTTCATTCGAGAGAATAGTCTTTACTTTGGGCTTTAAATGTGAAAAAGGCATAGGTTTTTAAGTATCTTGATTACTTTGCAAAAGTATTTCAAAACCATAACAAACGCCAAAAACAATTCCTGTATTTTTGTTAAATCGGGAAATTTTTAAATCGACATTTTCGCATTAAAAAATTTGTTGGTATAACATTGTAAAGTCTGAAAAACAGAAAATCTTTTTTTGAAAGAACTCTTTAAGAAATATAAGGCCGTTGTCCGTTTTGTGGTGCTGTTTTTGGGCACCTATCTGCTGCTTAGCGCCGGTTATGGACTATATTTGAAAACTTCCGTAAACGGCAATTACTTTCCGGATTTTATCACAAATCTGGTTGCAAGGCAAAGTGCGGCGGTGCTTGACACCTTTGGCTACAGCGCAACCTTAAGGCCAGATACTGTGGTGCAGGGAATGCTTTTGACCATAGATGGGAACTACACCGTAAATATTGTGGAAGGCTGCAATTCCATAAGTGTAATTATTCTGTTTGTTGCCTTCATCATCGCTTTTGCGGAAAATTTCAAAAAAACAGTATTGTTTTTATTCGCGGGCGCTGTCCTGATTTATATTGTGAATATACTGCGCATCGCCATACTTACCGTTGCCCTGTACAAATATCCCCAGCACGAAAATATTTTGCATTCCGTCGTTTTTCCCGGCATAATCTATAGTATGGTCTTCGTTTTATGGATGGTCTGGGTGCGGATGCTAAAACCAAATTCGCCCAATGAATAAATTTCTGAAAGTACTGGGAATTCTTGCACTGGCTAGCTTGCTGGTGCTGATCCGCACTTTTGAGGATACCTTGTTTTACGATCCGCTGCTGCATTTTTTTGAAATGGATTACAAGTCCATGCCCTTGCCCGAAATGGATACTTTTGCACTGCAAACAGGAATTGCACTGCGTTTTTTGCTCAATACGATCATTTCCTTGGCTATCCTTTGGCTGGTTTTTCAGGATAGGGGCATTATCAAGCTATCCTTAATACTTTACAGCTTTCTTTTTGCAATTCTTTTTATGGCTTTCAGTTTCATCATTTTCACTTCGGAAGAATCCAGCGGGCATTTCGTATTGTTTTACGTAAGAAGATTTTTGATACAACCGCTGTTTTTGCTGATCCTGCTTCCGGCTTTTTATTTTCAGAAATACAAATCACGTTGAATTTTTGATACATTTGCAATTCTAAAATTTAACTGAATATGAAAAAATTATCGCTTATTCTCATCGCTATCGTTGCAATTACCATTTCGTCCTGTAAGGACAATGCCAAACAAACCGAACCGGAAGTTGTAACGGTCGATACCACCGAAGCCGAAGTCAAAACCTATGAAATAGCCCAGACAGAGGCAGAATTCAATGACCCAAAGGTAGAGGCAATCTTTGACCAATACCTGCAAGTGGAAGCCGCCTTGGTAAATACCGATGCCGCCAAAACTCAAGCCGAAGCAGCAAAACTGGAGTTGCTTTTAAAGGAAATGAACGCCGAAGAAACCACGCAAAACGCCGTAGCGGCAATCGCAGCATCTGAAGACATCAAAGTGCAGCGCGAAAATTTTGAACCCTTGAGCATGGGAATGGAAAAAATGCTTCAGGGAACCTTAAAGTCCGGCATGCTATACAAGCAATATTGCCCAATGGCCTTTAACAATAAAGGCGCCTATTGGATAAGCAGCAGCAGAGATATTCTAAACCCATATTTTGGCGATAAAATGCTGAAATGCGGAAGGGTGGATGCTGAGATTAAGTAAGCAGTATTTAGGAACAGTAGCGAAGTAAGTTCTAAACTTCAAAACCTGCCCCAGCCCTAAAGGGAGCAATAGACTCTCTCCTTTTGGGGCGGGATAAACACCTAAACTCATAAACTTTCTTAAATAATATTCGTATTTTTGCGAAAGCATGAAAAAAACCATTTCCATATTCCTATCCATACTGATGCTCGCCAGCAGTTCGGGGATAGCCTATGCACAGCACTTTTGCAGTGGGATGGAGATGGTGGCCAAAATAACTTTGGGCGAAAAACACCTTTCCTGCGGAATGGCCGAAGAAACCCCAGATTCTGATTGTAATAATGAATCTGCGGCACCCGAAGCCCACGACTGTTGTAAAAATCACATCACCAAAATTCAAACCGACGATAATTTCGCCAAAACTTCCTTTGACGTAAAATTGAACAAAGCCTTTGTGGCTACTTTCGTTTCCGTGTTTGTGCTGCAGGAAGTAGAAATAATTTCGGCTGAAAAAATCTTCTATGCGGATTACAGTCCACCTCCTCTCGAGCAGGATTTAAACATTCTGTACGAGACTTTCCTGATTTGATTTTATGCCCGTAAAGACGGGCATCTCATGATTAAAACTCCAAATTCCTTCGGAGTACTTAATTTGTATTCAATCAAATCTTTAACAAATGCAAGACTTTCTAAAACAATGGGGCGAAGCCGCCTATACCACCGCCGGATTTTTCTGGATGGCACTGTGGGCGTTCGTTTTGGGCTATATCATCAGCAGTATGATACAGGTTTTTGTAACCGAAAAACGGATGCAAAAAACCATGGGCGAAAAGGAAAACAAAAGTGTATTGTTGGGAACTTTTTTCGGTTTTATAAGCAGTTCGTGCAGCTTTGCCGCTTTGGCCAGTGCCAAATCCCTCTTTAAAAAAGGAGCGAGTTTTGTTTCCTCCATCGCGTTTTTATTGGCTTCCACCAATCTTGTTATCGAGTTGGGAATCATAATTTCCATATTTCTTGGCTGGCAATTTGTGGTTGGCGAATACGTGGGCGGAATTATTTTGATACTTATAAGCTGGTTGCTGATTCGTCTAATAAACCCAAAAAAGCTCATCGAAAATGACCGAAAAAACTTGAAAGAGAACGAAGGGGAAGATGAAAAACAAAGCACCGATTGGAAAAAGAAAATAGCTTCGGAAAAAGGTTGGGCAAAAGTGGCCAAACAATACAAAATGGAATGGGCGATGGTTTGGAAAGACGTAACCGTGGGCTTTACCATTGCCGGAATTGTGGCGGTTTTTGTGCCAGATTCCTTCTTTCAGACTTTGTTTATAAACAGTGGCAACGGAAATACGGATTTTACTTTTCTTGAAATTTTGGAACACGTAGTCGTGGGGCCAGTCGCAGCTTTTCTAACCTTTATTGGCTCCATGGGAAATATTCCGCTGGCTGCGCTTCTCTTCGGAAAAGGCGTCAGTTTTGCTGGTGTAATGGCCTTTATTTTTAGTGATTTGGTAGTTTTTCCAATTCTGCGGATTAATGCGAAATATTACGGATGGAAAATGAGCCTTTTTATTCTTTTTCTACTATTCACTTCCCTGATTGGAGCCTCGTTGGCGCTGCATTATGCATTCGATATTTTTGGTGCGCTGCCGGACCCTTCCCAAGTAAAAATCACTGATACCGAATATTTCAAATTCAATTATACCTTTTATCTCAACCTGGCTTTTTTGATTATTTCTGCCGGGTTGATATATCTCGGTTTTTTTCAGAAAGAAAGATGTTGAGTACAAAATGGCTGAAATGGCGCCAAAGAGCAAACTGCTTGAGAACATTCTAAAATACGCAGCATTTTTCTGCTACCTATGGCTTGCGGGAGGGCTGATTATTAAATTTTTAATATAGAAAGAGGAAACAAGACGATCTATATCTCACGTCTTATGTCTAACACCTAAAAAAAATGACACACACATATAAAATACACGGAATGACCTGCAACGGCTGCCGAAGCCATGTGGAACAAACTTTAAGTGAAATTGAAGGCGTTTCAAAAGCATCGGTAAACCTTGAAAAAGCCGAAGCGGTAATTGAAATGGAAAAACATATTCCATTGGAAGTTTTTGAAAAAGCATTGGAAGACGACGGCGGAAGTTACAGTATTTCCCTTCCCGACGATGCCGAGGCCGCGCAAAAACACAAAAAGAAAAAAGAAGAAAAAAGAGCAAAGCAGCCAAGTACGGGCACCTTTTATTGCCCGATGCATTGCGAAGGCGAAAAAACCTACGATAAGCCCGGCGATTGCCCAGTCTGCGGAATGGATTTAGTCCGAGAGCAATCCCCCCTCCTTGGGAGGGGGACAGGGGGAGGATACACCTGCCCAATGCATCCCGAAGTAATTCGCGACGAACCGGGTTCCTGCCCCATCTGCGGAATGGATTTGGTGCCAAAAGAGGCCGACGAATCTGCCGAAAACAAATCGTATAAAAAGTTGCTGAATAAGTTTTGGATAGCGATAATATTCACAATTCCAATCTTTATAATCGCAATGTCCGAAATGATTCCAAACAATCCGTTGTACGATTGGATGCCAATGAGCACTTGGAATTGGATACAACTCGGCCTTTCAATTCCCGTGGTTTTTTACGCCACTTGGATGTTTTTTGAACGGGCCTATCGCTCCATTAAAACCTGGAATCTCAATATGTTTACCCTCATCGGGATTGGCGCTGGGGTGGCTTGGCTTTTCAGTGTTTTCGGGATGCTATTTCCAGATTTCTTCCCAGACCAATTTAAAACCGAATCGGGCACCGTACACGTTTATATTGAAGCGGCAACGGTAATTCTCACCTTAGTTTTAATGGGCCAGGTTTTGGAAGCGCGCGCGCACAACCGCACCAATTCCGCAGTAAAGGAATTATTGAAACTGGCGCCAAACAAAGCCGTGAGAATTGTTGACGGAAAAGAGGAAACCATCGCAATCGATAAAATTGAGGTTGGCGACAAACTCCGCGTAAAACCGGGCGAAAAAATTCCCGTTGACGGAAGTATTTTAGAAGGCGAAAGCTCCGTTGACGAGTCGATGATTACCGGCGAACCCGTGCCCGTTTCAAAAGCCGTGGGGGATAAAGTTAGTTCGGGCACCATCAATGGGCAACAAACTTTCGTAATGAAAGCCGAAAAAGTGGGAAGCGATACTCTGCTTTCCCAAATCATTGAAATGGTGAACAAAGCAAGCCGAAGCCGCGCTCCAATCCAAAAATTGGCCGATAAAATTTCGGGTTGGTTTGTACCGATTGTGGTTTTGGTTTCAATAATCACCTTTATCGTTTGGGCCGTCTTTGGGCCCGAGCCAAGATATGTATATGCCTTGGTAAACGCGATTGCGGTTTTGATAATTGCCTGTCCGTGTGCCCTGGGGCTTGCCACGCCAATGTCCGTTATGGTTGGAGTAGGGAAGGGCGCACAAAGCGGTGTGCTTATAAAAAACGCCGAAGCGCTTGAAACGCTAAATAAAATTGACGTTTTGATAATTGATAAAACCGGAACGATTACCGAAGGAAAACCTTCTGTGGAAAAAGTGGGAGCTTCGGAAAATACTTCGGAAGAGGAAGTGCTTCAATATATAGTTTCGCTCAATCAAAACAGTGAACATCCACTGGCAGATGCTACGGTTAAATACGGAAAGGAAAAGAATTCCGAAGTTTTAAAAACTATCGATTTTAATTCGGTTACCGGAAAAGGTGTTACGGGAACAATCAACGGCAAAAAGATTGCGCTCGGGAACGAAAAGATGATGCAGGAAGCTGGCGCGGATATTTCCGAAGCACTTCAAAAGCAAGTTTCAGAAGAACAGAAAAAAGGCAAAACAGTGCCAATGCTTTCCGTTGATGGAAAAGTGGTTGGCTTCGTTGTGATTGCCGATAAAATAAAGGAAACCAGTAAAAAAGCAATCAACGAACTTCAGAAAAAGGGAATTCAGGTTATAATGCTCACCGGCGATAACCACGACACCGCAAAAGCTGTTGCTTCCGAATTAAATCTCGCCGATTTCCAAGCTGAAATGCTACCGCAGGACAAACTGGAAATAGTTGAAAAACTGCACGCCGAAGGCAAAATAGTTGCAATGGCCGGTGACGGGATAAACGATGCGCCCGCGTTGGCAAAAAGCGATGTGGGCATCGCGATGGGAACCGGAACCGATGTGGCTATTGAAAGTGCCGGAATAACCTTGGTGAAAGGCGATCTGCACGGTATTGTAAAAGCGTTTCATCTAAGTGAAAAGGTGATGGGCAACATTAAACAAAACCTCTTTTTCGCTTTAATTTATAACGTACTCGGCGTGCCTATTGCCGCAGGGGTGCTCTTTCCTGTTTTCGGAATATTATTATCACCAATGATCGCCGCGCTGGCTATGAGTTTCAGCTCGGTTTCTGTAATTACAAACGCGTTGCGATTGCGCGCTGCCAAAATTGATTAAAAAATGACATAGGACTTTAAGCCATATGGCGTATGACGAATATAAAATTTTGTCCTACATCTTATGTCCTACCGTCTTAGTCACAGAATAAAAATTTATAATATTATATGAAAAACTACATATTTATAGCCCTTTTATTCCCACTCTGTGTTTTTTCACAGGAAAAAGTAACGGGAACTATTACTGAAAATGTAAACAACAAAGAAGTTCCGCTTAGTGGGGCAAATGTTTACTGGCTAAACACGCAAATTGGAACGGTGACCGATTTTGACGGAAATTTCGAAATTGCGTATAAGCCCGAATACAAAAAAATGGTCATCAGTTATGTGGGCTACAAAACCGATACGATTTCGGTAAACGCTCAGAAAAGGATTACCCATTCCTTAACTTCAACGGCCAATCTCGATGAGGTTACAGTTACCGCCCGGCAAAAGGCCAGTTCGCGTTCCTTTATCCAATCTGCCAATGTTTTGAACGTAAGTAGCGCTGAGCTTTTAAAGGCTGCCTGCTGTAATTTGGCGGAAAGTTTTGAAACCAATCCCTCGATTGACGTAAATTTTTCTGATGCCATTTCGGGCACGCGACAGATTAAAATGCTCGGGCTTACGAGTCCGTATATTTTGATAACTACCGAAAACGTGCCGAGCATTCGCGGAGCTTCGCAGACGTATGGATTGAGTTTTATTCCGGGAACTTGGGTGGAAAGTATCCAGATAACAAAAGGTGCGGGCAGCGTTACCAACGGCTACGAAAGTATTGCGGGACAAATTAACGCCGAATTGCAAAAACCCTCCACGGATGATAGACTTTTCGTAAACGCTTATGGCGCTGGAAATGGCCGTTTTGAGTTGAATACACATCTCAACACAAAAGTCACCGAGCGATGGAGCACGGGTTTATATATCCACGGAAACTTGCGCGAAACGGAATTGGACAAAAATGACGATTCCTTCCTGGATGCGCCATTGATGCAGCAAGTAAACGTGATGAACCGTTGGCAATACACCGACACTGAAAACGGGTATGTTGGGTTTTTCAACGTTCGGTTTTTGAATGATGAGAAGCAGACCGGCCAAACATTTTTCGACTCCGAAAAAGACCGCGGCACTACCAGCGCCTGGGGAAGCGAGATAAAGACCCAACGTTTTGATGTTTCGGGAAAATTCGGTTTTGTGAATCCTGACATTCCTTGGCGCACCGGTGGGTTACAGCTGGCATATAGCCATCACGACCAGGAATCCTATTTTGGGTTGAACGATTACAACATCGTCCACAATAGTTTCTACGCCAATTTTACGTACAATTCAATAATTAGCGACTCCCGCCATAAGATTAAAACGGGCGTCAGCGCAACCTACGATGGTTACGACGAATTGGTGTTGACGGAAAATTTCAACAGAATTGAAAATTCCGTAGGAGCTTTCTTTGAATACAATTTTGACAATCTGGGCGATTTGAATTTTACCGCCGGCATTCGGAGCGATATTCACAATAGGCTAGGCGCATTTATAACGCCGCGTTTTCATTTGCGCTACACGCCTTGGGAGAAGTCGGCTTTTCGTATTTCTGCGGGAAGGGGCAAGCGCAGTGCCAATATTTTCACCGAAAACCAACAGCTTTTTGCTACTTCGCGCAGTTTGAATATATTGGGAAATGGCGGCGATATTTATGGGCTGGATCCTGAAATTGCTTGGAATTACGGGGCTTCTTATATGCAGGGCTTTAATCTTTTTGGAAGAAGGGGCGATGTTACTTTCGATTTTTACAGAACCGATTTTGTAAACCAAATTGTGGTGGACTGGGAAAATCCTTCGAAAATAAACTTTTATAATTTGGAAGGAGAAAGTTATTCCAATAACTATCAAATTGAGTTCAACTACAATCCATTTACCCATTTTGATGTGCGCTTGGCCTATAAATATTACGATGTGGAAACCACGTATATAAGCGGAAAGAAGGAAAATCCGTTAACGCCAAACCATCGTTTTTTTGCGAATGCTTCGTTTCAGACGCATCAAACGGCGAAAGGCGGAAACTGGAAATTTGACGCCACCTTCAACTATTTGGGCGAGCAGCGGTTTCCTTCCACAGAAAGCTATTTGAATACTATTGGGCTTTCTGAGTTTTCGCCTTCGGTATCTACCTTGAACGCGCAGGTTACAAAAGTTTTTTCGACTAACTTTGAAATCTACGTAGGGGGCGAGAATATTACAAACGTTACCCAGAGCAATCCCATTACGGGCAGCGACACTCCGTTTGGCTCAACTTTTGACACCACCTACGTTTACGGCCCCATTTTTGGAAGCTCGTATTATGCGGGGTTGCGATATAGGCTAAACTAAAAACTCCGCGGTCTATGCGCCTTTGCGGTGAAAAAAATACCGCAGAATCGCAGAGACCGCAAAGAGTTATTAATAATAGAGAATAATAATAGAGAATAATAATCAATAATAAATTAAACATGAAAAAAGTAATTTTAATTATCAGTGTATTATTTATGGGAGCCACGGGCTTCGCCCAAAACAAAAATGCAAAGGCCACCATTGAAGTAGATGGCGTGTGCGGTATGTGCAAAGAACGCATTGAAAAGGCTTCCGTTCAGGCCAAGGGCGTAAAATCGGCAATTTGGAATGTGGAAACCCATCAATTAGACCTGATTTATAACGAAGGGAAAACCGATTTGACGAAAATCCAACAAAGTATTGCCGACAGCGGCCATGACACTCAAGACATTCCGGCCAAGGATGAGGTATATGACAAAATAGACCCTTGCTGCAAATACCGCGACCCAAAAGTGATAGACGACCACAAACAGGGCGGCGAGTAATTTTTAGGAGGATTTTATAATTTTCTTAATAGAGCGTGAGGCGGTAATTTCTTAATTTGATTTTTCACAAAAAAACTAAAAATTATGAAAAACGAAAAACTGATTCACGCTTTAGGCAATTGCATCAATCACTGTAATTATTGTGCAGATGCCTGTCTTGACGAAGAGAATGTAAAAATGATGGTAACCTGTATTAGGACCGATAGGGCCTGTGCAGAAGTGTGCAGTACACTAAACCAACTATTGGTAACGGGGTTTAACGATGTGGATGACCTGGTAAGATATTGTGCAAGAATATGCGATGCCTGCGCCGAGGAATGCTCGAAGCACGAGGCGAAACATTGCCAGGACTGCGCAGAGGCCTGCAAAAAATGCGCGGCCGAATGCCGCGAGTATCTCGCTTAAAATTGGCTGTTAAAATTTAGCCAACGAGAGAATAATTTAACAGCGGCGCTTTTTACCTTTATATGGTTAATTAAAAAAAGTAATTGTTATGCCACAACAACAGCAAAACAAAAAGCCGCAACCTGCAAAAGGCCCACAAGCCAAAAAACAGGATAACAAAAAGGCTTCGCCAACTGCTCCTAAGAAGAAGTAGTCCGCGATTGGTTAATGGAACCAAAGAAACCATCCCTCGAAAGACGGATGGTTTTTTCATTGTAGTAAATTTGTAGGGAAAATTTAATATCTCACTTAATTTTATATTTTTAGACGAATAACAAATTACAAACAAATGAAACAAATATTAGGAATAGGCTCTCGAATAGATCACCCCGAATATGGAAAAGGAGTGGTAACCAATGTAACGGCAAAAATGTACTGGGTAACTTTTATTGAAAACGGTCTTGAAACCATAGCCACCGACGACGATTTCGAAATTATTGAAGCCGCGGAAGACGAGGTGGACACGGTAAGTTTCTATGAAGTGGAAAAAAGCCTTCGCGATATTCTAAAAAAATGGAATGGCTTTAGCGAGATCGTGCCGATAGCCGATAAGTGGAAGGGAGGCAGTATGGTACTGAAACCTGCCGATCCAAATTTGGCCTCAAAGGAAATACCCATCGATACTTTTTTTCATAAAATCGTAATGTTGAGAGATCGACTGCGGGTAATGGAACAAAAGATAAACGCCAGTAAAGAATTGGCCGAGCAGGACAAAATTGATCTTCAGCAGTATATAACCCGTTGTTATGGAAGTTTGACCACCTTTAATGTACTATTTAAAAGCAATTCCCAACAGTTTAAAGGTGAAGGCTCCGCGAAGTAGAAATATTGCCCAAGCTCTTATTTCTCTCCATTAATTTTTATCAATCAGATAAGAGAAAATTTACGAAAACCGCAATAAAAGTTTAACAGGACTTTAAGATTTTATGCTAATTTGTTAAAATAGCATAAATCCTTTTGGTTTTGCGTTAGTAGTGCAATTGTTGATAAAGTGTTTGAAAATAATTCATTTTTTTTTCAGACACTTTTATTGAATGTGGGTTTTGAAGTAGCTTCCGAAAACATAAGGAAATCAAGGGTTTGTAGAAATTTATGTTAAAAATTAGGGTGAAAGACCGTTTTTAAAATAACTTTTTGATAAAATTTTCATAATCTACTTCCCATAAAAGTTGGAATTGTAAGATTTTATTGGCACTTTTGGGGTGCTAATTCAAACAAACAAAAAAATGAAAACAAAGTTTAGTGGAATTTTAACACTATTATTAGTGTTGGTTGTGCAGCTCGCTTTTGCACAGGAAAAAACGATTTCCGGAACGGTGACCGATGACACGGGTCTGCCGCTTCCAGGGGTTAACATAATTATAAAAGGTACAAGTACTGGTACACAGTCTGATTTTGATGGTAACTATACCATTGAGGCGGCAGTAGGCCAAACCCTTGTTTATAGTTATGTAGGTTTTGAGACCCAAGAGATTGCTGTTGGGGCCTCAAATAGAATTGACGTTACAATGCAGGCTGGTTCAGTACTGGACGAGGTTGTGGTAACTGCACTTGGTGTTTCCCGTGAAAAACAATCATTGGGTTACTCAACGCAGCAAGTAGAGGGAGAGGATATCTCTACCGTAAAAGGTAACAACTTTACAAATGCCCTTTCTGGTAAGGTTTCTGGTCTTAACATTAAAAGAAACAACAACTTTGGTGGTTCTACTAACGTGGTTATTAGAGGTAACACTTCTTTAACTGGAGATAACCAAGCATTATTTGTTGTAGACGGTGTGCCGATCAGTAACAGAAATACAAACACTGCAGGGCAAACACAAGCGTCTGGTAATTACTATGACTATGGTAATGCTGCCGCGGATGTGAACCCAGATGACATCGAGTCTATTAACGTGCTTAAGGGTGCTGCTGCATCTGCACTTTATGGATCGCGTGCTGCGAACGGTGTTATTATTATCACCACCAAAAAAGGGAAAAAATCTAAAGGTCTAGGGGTTACTATTAACTCTAATGCACAGGTTGGTTTTATAGATAAGAGTACTTTTGCTGTATATCAAAAAGATTACGGTGCAGGTTACGGTGCTTATTATGATGGGCCTGATGGTTTCTGGTATGAAGAGGATATAAATGGTGATGGAAGCGATGATTTAGTTGTTCCTTATACTGAAGATGCTTCTTACGGTGCGCCTTTCGATGGTCGTTTGGTTTATCAGTGGGATTCATTTGACCCCGAATCTCCTAACTATCTTAAAGCAACTCCTTGGCGCAGTGCTGCTAATGGACCTATAACTTTCTTTGAAACTCCTATAACTTTAACAAACTCTATCTCTATTTCAAATGGTTTAGAGAAAGGTTCTTATCGTATGTCTTATACCAAATTGGATCAATCAGGTTTGATGCCTAATAGTCAGTTGGACAGACATAACTTCATTTTGAGCGGAACTTATGATGTTTCAGATAAATTGACCGCAAGTGGTTTTGCTAATTATATTAAAACTGACGCTCTTGGTCGTAACTCTACTGGTTATAACGATAACGTAGTAGGTAACTTCAAGCAGTGGTGGCAGACTAACGTAGATATTCAGCAACAGCGTGATATCTATTTTGCTACAAGAAGAAACGTAACTTGGAACCCGGTAAGTTCTGCGCCTGGAGCACAACCAATTTTCTGGGATAACCCATACTGGACTCGTTATGAAAACTATCAGAATGATGGAAGAAGCCGTTTCATTGGAAACTTTGAGCTTAACTACGAGCTTGCTGAGTGGGTAAATGTTACAGGTAGAGTTTCTACAGATACATATAATGAGCAACAAGAAGAGCGTAGAGCAGTTGGTTCTGTGCCAACTAACTTCGGGGTTACTCGTGGAAACGTTGATTCTGGTTATTTAAGAAGAGATATTACTGCTACCGAGACGAACTATGACTTAATGTTCAACTTTGATGCAGATTTTTCTGAAAGCATCAGTTTTGCTGGTATTTTAGGAACAAACATTCGAAGAAATGATTTTAATTCACTTACTTCTTCGACAGCGGGAGGTTTGATTGTTGAGGGTCTTTACTCACTTCAAAATACTAAATCTCCAAACCCACGTCCAGTGGAGCAGGCCGAAAAGATCGGAGTAGATGGTGTATATGCAAGCGCCTCATTTGGATTTGGAAATGTGGTTTATCTAGATGGTACCATCCGTAGAGATCATTTCTCTACTTTGCCAGAGGATAATAGCTCATTTTACTACCCATCTGTATCTACAAGTTTCGTATTCAGCAAATTGATGAATGTGAACGCTATATCGTTCGGTAAACTTCGTTTGAATTATGCTGAAGTTGGTAATGGAGCTCCTTTCGATAGATTGTTTGATACTTTCGTAATTAATAACGATATAGGAACAAGCGTGCCAAGCGTTCGAAATAATCCAGAGTTAAAGCCTGAAACTACAAAAAGTTACGAAGCAGGTCTTGAAATGCGTTTCGCCAACAACCGTTTAGGTTTTGATGTAGCGTATTACAAATCAAACTCTATTGACCAAATTGTACAGGTGCCTATTACTGCGGCTTCTGGTTACACAGGTAAATTATTGAATGCTGGTGAAATTGAAAACAAAGGTATTGAGGTTTCATTAAACGCTATGCCTGTAAAAAATGACAACTTTACTTGGGGATTAAACATTAACTGGTCTCAGAACAAGAGTGAGGTTCTGGAACTTCCCGAAGGAATTGAGACATTGCAGTTAGGTGCATTCCAAGGAGGTGTTACAATTAACGCCGTTAAAGGTCAGCCTTATGGCGTGATTTATGGAACTGACTATACCTATCTTAACGGGCAGCGTGTAGTAGATCCTGCAAATGGACAGTATATTGCAACTGCAGCCTCTAATAATGTAATTGGAGACACCAATCCTGATTGGTTGGCTGGTATTTCAAATACTTTAACCTATAAAGATCTATCTTTTAGTTTCCTTATTGACATTCAAGAAGGAGGAAGTATTTTCTCGTTAGACCAATATTATGGACTAGCAACTGGTTTGTATGAGAACACTTCTTTTATCAATGATCTTGGTAATCCAGTTAGAAATACTCTTGCTGATGGTGGTGGATTTATCAATGAAGGTGTTAATCCTGATGGTTCTGTAAATACTACACGTATCCGTGCAGATCGTTATGGAGCGCAAGGATATGCAAGAGGTTTGCCTAACTCTGCCTTCGTTTATGACGCCAGCTATATCAAATTACGCCAAGTATCTCTTACCTATACTTTGCCATCAAGATTCTTGGACAATACATTTATGACTGGCCTTCAGTTTAGCGTTTCAGGTTCAAACCTATGGATTATCGATAAGAACATGCCTTATGCTGATCCAGAGTCTGGTTTGAGTTCTGGTAACCTTCAAGGATATAGTACTGGTGCATTGCCAACTACCCAAGATTATGGGTTTAATATTAAAGCACAATTTTAATACATAGAAAAATGAAGAAACTGATAATAATTTTTACAGCGGCAGTAATGGCCGTATCGTGTTCAGACAACCTCGAGGATCTGAACCAAAACATAAAAGACCCTGCATCGGTGAGTGGTGAGAGTTTGTACTTATCTGCTGAAAAGCAACTTGCCGATCAGATAGTTACTCCTAATGTTAACCTGAACAATAACAGGTTATGGGTACAGTATCTACAGGAGACTACCTATACTGATGAAAGTAACTATGATCAAATTACACGTCCAATCCCAGGTAACCACTGGAGAGAAATGTACAGAGACGTACTAAAGGACTTGGATGAGGCTGCTAAAATCATTGAAGCTACGGACAACCCGCTAACCAATGATTTAAAACAAAATAAACTTGCAGCTATTGAAATCCTGTCAGTTTACGCTTGGAGTAATCTTGTTGAGACTTTCGGAGACATACCTTACTCTGAAGCATTGGATATTGATAATGTTTTGCCTAAGTATGATGACGGACTTACTGTTTACAAGGATTTGATTACTCGTTTAACTGCTGCTTCGAATAATATTGATGTAAGCAAAGGTATTATTGGAAATAAACTTGGACTTGATGCTAGCGGTTGGAAGAAATTCGCCAATTCACTTAAATTGAGAATGGGAATTATGCTATCTGATGTTGACGCTGCAACTTCACAATCTGCCGTTCAAACCGCTGTTACAGCTGGTGTATTCACTAGCAATGCAGACAATGCCAGTTACCAATATTCTGCTAACGCACCAAACAACAACCCTATGAACGATAACTTGGTGCTTAGTGGTAGAAATGATTATGTTGCTGGATCAACACTTGTGAATATCATGAATGATGTTAATGACCCAAGACGTAGTGCGTATTTCAACGGAATGGTTGAATTTAGCTATGATTGGAATCCTGATGATTTAACTGAAGGAAATCCCGTTGCAAGTGTTTCTTTGAATGGAACAGTAACCACCATTACTATGACTAAAGATTTAGACTATTATCCAGCTGTTGGAGATCAAGTTTTTAAACAAGTAGTTGATGGTGATGATGTTGTTTTGGGAACTGTTTTAAACGTAACAGCTAATACTATCGAGATTGATAATATTATGGCTCCTGTTAGCGCTGGAGACGGTATTGGCATTATTAGCTATGTAGGTGGCCTTCCTGGAGATGCTGCAACCTATGCTAACTATACTCACGTTAACGATAGAGTTGTGGATCCAACAGAGCCTGGAGTTCTTCTTTCTTACGTTGAGGTTGAGTTTCTATTAGCCGAAGCGGCTGCAAGAGGTTATAATGTAGGCGGAACTGCTGAAAGTCATTATAATGCAGGTATTACTGCTTCATTTAATTATTGGAATGTATCTGGAGCGTCATCGTACTTGGCTGATCCAGAAGTAAATTATACAACTGCTTTGGCAGCTAGTACTTCTGATCCTAAGTGGAAAATGGTAATTGGTACTCAGGCTTATATCGCATTATATAACCGTACTTTTGCGCCTTATCTATCGGTAAGAAGATTGGATTATCCAATTCTAAGAGAGCCAGTAGATGCACAGTCTGGATTCCCTGTACGATACACATATCCTGTAACCGAGCAAACGCTGAATGGTACTAATTATAGTGCCGCTTCCTCTGCAATTGGAGGAGATGCAGCAGAAACTCAATTATTCTGGGATAAGTTTTATACTTTTGATTTTTAAGAAATAGCCTTGAGCAATTTTGATTAAATGAAAATCCCCGGCACAGCCGGGGATTTTTTTATACATATCTATAAAGAAATAATGGCGCCTTTAAAACGTTATAGTTACAATTCCTAACCTCATCCCACTTATGTCGATATTCTTCCTATCTGAAGCATATGCACCGTGGCTCGCACCATATGCATATGGTATCGTATTTCTCGGTTTCGCATTTTTTCTATTTCGAATATTTGAAAATCTATATGCCGCAAATTTTGATCGGCCGTTGTTTCGACATTACTACGTTTTCAAAAGGCTTTCGGATTCACAATTAAAAATACTGGGAACAGAATTTAGTTTCTACAACAAACTTTCCGAAAAACATAAGGGCCAATTTGAGCATAGGGTCGCGCAATTTATTTCTGAAAAAAGATTCATAGGAAGAGATGATTTAGTTGTAACCGAACAGATGAAAATCTTGGTTGCCGCAATAGGCTGCATGTTAAGCTTTGGACGAAAAAACTATACGTACGCCTTGGTTGATTATATTCTTATTTATCCTGAGGAATTTTTTAGTAAGATGAATAATAATTATCATAAAGGTGAATTTAACCCAAGGGAAAAAGCGCTCGTCTTTTCCTGGAAGGATTTTGAGGAAGGTTTTAGAATAAGTAACGATAACCTTAATGTGGGAATACACGAATTTATGCATGCAATGCAACTGGAAGCCCGCAAAAGTCGCGATCTGGATTCGGTACGATTCGCAAGACAATTCCAAAATATCCTTAAGCATTTAACCAATGCTGAAATAAAAAATAAAATGGATAAAACCGAATATTTCCGCGCGTATGCCTTTACCAACCAATATGAGTTTATGGCCGTTTTGGCTGAATATTTTTTTGAATCCCCAGAAGAATTCAAACGAATTTTCCCCAAAATATACAATTGCACAAAAAAGTTATTGAATTTTAATTTTGCCGGTTACTAGCACTTATGCGAAATGTGCTCAAGGATAATTTTTGCGTGAATCCTGGAATTTTCTATAAACCATTTGTGGGTCTCCAATCCTCCGCAAATTACGCCTGCTAAGTAGAGACCTGTTACGTTACTTTCCATTGTTGTCGGATTATAGGTAGGAATCTGATTCTTGTCATCGCCTAATTTTATGCCTAGTTGGGTCAACAATTGTAAATTTGGTTGATATCCCGTCAATGCTACTACAAAATCATTCTCCAGTATTATTTTCCCTTTAGGACTTTTAATTTTTACCTGAGTATCGGAAATCTCAAGTATTTCAGAATTAAAGAATGCTTTTATACTCCCTTCTTCAATTCTATTTTCAATATCCGGTTTCACCCAATATTTTACGCGTTCACCTATTTCGGCACCGCGAATTACCATGGTTACATCACCACCTTTTCGCCATATTTCCAGAGCTGCATCCACTGCAGAATTGCTGGCGCCCACTACAACCACTTTTTGCATAACGAAAGGGTGGGCTTCTTTGTAATAATGCATCACTTTGGGCAAATCTTCTCCCGGAACACCCAGCATTTTTGGGATATCATAAAAACCGGTGCTTACTATAACATTTTTTGAACTGTATATTTTTTTATCCGAAACTATTCTGAAGCAATCTCCCTCTTTTTTGGCAGTAAGAATTTCTTCATATAAATTAATATGAAGATCATTTGAGGTAGCCACCCTACGGTAATATTCCAAAGCCTCATTTCTATTGGGCTTAGGGTTATTGCTTATAAATGGAATGTTATCAATCTCCAGTTTTTCCGATGTGGAGAAAAAGGTCATATTCAGCGGATAATTGTAAATAGAATTGGTAAGCGCGCCTTTTTCAACCACAATATAATCCAAGCCTTTTTTTTTGCATTCAAGCGCACAGGCTATACCTATAGGGCCTGCGCCGATAATTAACACATCTAATAAACGTTCGGTATCGGGCGAAACGGGCATTACGCTTGTACAAGTTTTTTTAAATCTTGAATGGTTTCCATAGGATTGCTGGCCCCAAAAACATAGCTGCCGGCTACCAACACATCTGCGCCTGCCTCAACAAGTTGTTTCGCGTTTTTGTTTGTAACCCCGCCATCGATCTCAATTTTGGTTGATGCGCCGTTGGCCTCAATTATCTGTCGGAGTTGCTTAATTTTTTTATAGGTGTTTTCAATAAAGCTTTGCCCTCCAAAACCTGGATTTACGCTCATCATACAGACCAGATCAATGTCCTGTATGGTGTCTTCAAGTAATGAAACGTTTGTGTGCGGGTTAATGGCGACTCCTGCCTGCATATCTTCAGTTTTTATGGCCTGCAAGGTTCTGTGAAGGTGTGTGCAAGCTTCATAATGAACGGTGAGTATATTGGCCCCCAAATCTGCAAATGTCTTTATATAGCGATCCGGATCAATAATCATCAGATGTACATCCAGCGGTTTTTTTGCGTGGGCTGCAATACTTTTTATAATGGGCATTCCGAAGGAAATATTGGGTACAAAAACGCCATCCATCACGTCCAGATGAAACCAGTCTGCTTGGCTGCTATTTACCATTTCAATATCGCGTTGAAGATTGGCAAAATCTGCTGCCAGTATGGATGGGGCTATAATTGTATTTCTCATGTGCTTTATAATAAGAAAGGTTCGATAAGTGATTTTATATTTTTGGGATATTTGTTTTCAAAGTCATAATTGGAAAGATATGTGTTCAGGCTCGCAATATCGGCTTTGGTCTTTAAAATACTGAAGTTCGCTTCGTAATTTTGAAAAATTCTATGCTCAATTTTTTGATCAAAAATCATCAAAATGTCTTTATGCCTTTTGTCTTTTCTGATTTTTGCAAAAATTTCCTTTACTGTGTTTTTACTGCCTTCCAATACTTGAAGAAAAAAACTATTGTTATAGAGAAGGGCGCCGGTTATGTTCAACGACGGATTTATCTGCAAAATAAAATCGAACAACCGTTCTAGTTCTGGCTTATCCAGAACATCAGATTGTTTGCTTAAATAACAGATTGTGTGCTCCATTCCGCTGTAAAGATAGAAAAAACCTCCGGTAATCAGCCGGAGGTCATTCATCAATCAAAAAACGAACAGTATTTTCTCAGTGAAACCGAGAAACTGATACTGTAAGTTATCTTTATGGGCTTTACCCCAAATAGGTCATCAATATTTTGCTTCGTGAAGTGTGCTTCAATCTTCTGATCGCCTTCTCTTTAATTTGGCGCACGCGCTCACGGGTAAGATCAAAGGTTTCACCTATTTCTTCCAAAGTCATTGGGTGCTGATCGCCTAAACCGAAGTACAAGCGAATTACATCCGCCTCACGGGGTGTAAGGGTTTCCAAGGCACGCTCTATTTCGGTGCGAAGTGATTCGTGCAACAGGGAACGGTCTGGGTTTGGGCTCTCGCCGCTGCGCAAAACGTCATACAAATTACTGTCTTCTCCTTCAACAAGGGGGGCATCCATAGATACGTGACGGCCGGAGTTTTTCATGGACTCTTTTACGTCATTAATGGTCATATCCAGCTCCTTTGCAATTTCTTCGGCAGAGGGTGGGCGCTCGTTGGCCTGCTCCAGATAGGCGTACATTTTGTTGATCTTGTTGATGCTCCCAATCTTGTTCAGCGGCAAACGCACAATACGCGACTGTTCTGCCAAAGCCTGTAAGATTGATTGGCGGATCCACCAAACGGCATACGAAATAAATTTGAAACCACGGGTTTCGTCAAAGCGTTGTGCGGCTTTAATAAGACCGAGGTTGCCTTCATTTATAAGGTCTGGAAGGGTAAGCCCTTGGTTTTGGTACTGCTTAGCCACCGAAACTACGAAACGAAGGTTGGCCTTGGTCAATTTTTCTAAAGCGCGCTGATCGCCAGCTTTTATGCGCTGCGCCAACTCTACTTCTTCGTCTGCGGTGATTAAGTCAACTTTTCCAATTTCTTGAAGATACTTGTCTAAGGAAGCAGTTTCCCTGTTGGTTACCTGCTTTGTAATTTTAAGTTGTCTCATTAAGGTTTGTCCTGTAGATTAAGGTTTAAACTTGTGTAATGGGTTATACGTAACAAGTGCCCAAAAGGTTACAGAAGTTTTTTGTTTTTTTTAAATAATTTCCTTTTTAAACTACCAAACAACGTTCTTATTGTTTAAAACTATCTTCTCTTTTAACGGTCGTGGTATCTATATTTTTATAGGCCTCGGCAATTATACTGTCAATATCTTGTTTGTTTGTGGTAACCAGCTGCTTCCCGTCCTTACTGTTGTAATAATAATATTTTTTGGAAACTGTAAATGTTTCGTCCACGGAGGTTTTATCTGAAGAATTATTTTTGACCTTCATTTTCCGGCTATTTTTTGAAACATTTTCGTTAGCATTTTGTGTTTCCTCGAGTTTTGAAGTGGCTATTTTTGAGAGTCTTTCATCGCGAGAATTTTGGATGCGTAAGGAATCTGCATCCTGTTTTGGAAAGGTCGTTTGGTCGGTGTCGGTTTCTGCAGTACCGTTTTGGTCGCTTAATTTTATGTGGTCTGGTTCTTGGGTTGATGATGTTTCGGCGTCAAAATTATTGCCAAACAGCAAAATCAAGCCCAACAGAACTGTGATTGCCCCGCCCACAAGCCAATAATAAAGGTTCCTTTTCCTTTTGCGTTCTTCTTCGTCGAGGGAAGTGTTTATTTTTCCCCACAGACTTTGGTCGGGAGCCTTTTTCCCTTGGTTCAGGTTATTTTCAAAAAATTTTCCTATGTCTTTTTTCTGTCCCATTTTTTAATGTGCTTTCGGATTGAGAGATTCGTATATCTCTATAATTTTTTCGCGCAATATCAACTTTGCGCGGTGATAGTTTGATTTTGAGGTTCCTTCTGAAATATTCAAAAGGGAAGCAATTTCCTTATGCGAAAAATCATCCATTTGATAAAGGTTGAACACAAGCCTATACTGATCCGGCAAATTCTGGATAAGGGCTAAAAGTTGATTGAGCGTAAGATTCGCTTCGTTTTCAACAGTAACTTCTTCTTCCAGAATATCATCTTTCAACTCGATGTTTAGCGGTTTTTTGCTTTTATACTTATCAATCGCTTTATAAATGGTGATACGCCGCATCCAGCCTTCAAAAGAGCCTTTGTTTTTAAATGTTCTTAATTTCTGAAAAATAGTAATGAACGCATCGTGCAGATTATCTTCGGCATCGGCTTCGTTTCTGCAATACTTCAAAGAGGTAAAATATAGGGTGTCTTTATACTTCCGGAACAATTCGTTTTGGGCTGTCCGGTTGTTTTTTATGCATTGGGCTATAAGTTCTTTTTCAGTCAAATAGAGAATGTTTTAAAAGAAAAACTAAAACCTTGTAATTAAGAATGGCAAAAAAATGATTTTTTATGTTTTAACAATCAATGGCCTTCAAAATTATGGGCACGAACAGCAATTGAGTGCCCGTGCTTGCATCATCAAATCTAACATAAATTATCTGTGGGTTTACGGTGTTTAAGTACATTAAATTGGTAATCGGGTTCGTGCCGGCCATCATATCCTCAAAGGTTTCAAAATAGCGCCAGGTTACGGTTGCGGGGTCTGAAATACCGGTAAGCGGAAAGAAACAGTCAAAATAACTTTCCAAATCGAAAATAGCTCGCCCTGTTCCAGGCTCGGTTTCGCATTCCTCAAAGAGAAATTTTCTACAGGGTTCGTAGCAATCCTTTACCAATTGATAAGTGTCTATGGAATTGGTTATTTCCATTTGCTGCTCGTCAAAACCGATTACTTTCCAATCAAAATTCCAGTCTTCCATAACATTTTCATCTCCTGCCAAAAATATATTGAGATGCAGTTCATCCTCAATAAAATAGTTAATCCATGTTCCGCCGAAAGCATTATCTTGAAAATAAAGCCCTGCATTCCCAAAATTGCTTACTTCAAAATAGGCGCCTTCGTATAATGTGTTTGGACCATCTAAATGATTTATTTTCCAAATACAGGAAGTTTCAGTCAATATATTGTTGCAGGTAATTACGGTATCTGCATATAGGCACTTATCTATTGCTTCTTTTAGTTCTGCATTATTGGTTATTTCATACGGTTGGCCGTTATTTAGAATACTGGTGATTGGATAACTAAGGCTGATGGATTGCCCCTCCAGCAAGGTTTCCAAAAATTCGCTGAACTCACTATCACTCTTTATTACTTGGTAACCGAATATATCCATATTCTCATCATAAATAACCAAGGTAAAAGGGTAATTAAAGTCGATGCAGGTTATTTGATTGTCAAAATCATTGCCGGCAGCCCGCTCAATAAGGTTGTAAAGTTCTGAATTCACCTGAATAACTTGTGAGGGATCCGCCTTACTGATTGGCTCATTTTCGCAAGAAGTATAAAAAAGAGGAAGAATTAAAATTGTGATAAACCAGAATGTTTTCATAATAGCTGTTGTTTCTTTCCCAATAGTCTATACTTTTTGAAAAGGTTGCGTCCCAAACAAAAAAACACCTTTTTTAAAAGGTGTTTGGTTCAATTGAAGTTTAAAATTTTAAGAAATAGAAATTTGCCTTGGCGGCTGTTTTTTGGCCTCCTCTTTTTTGGGAAGTGTTAAACGCAGCACCCCATCTTCATATTTTGCCTCTATCTTGTCTGCTTCCACAGTTTCGGGAAGGCCAAAACTTCGGTTGAAGGAGGTATAGCTGAACTCGCGCCGGCTTATTTTCTTGCCTTCTTTTTCTTCATTTTCTTCTTTCCGTTCTCCAGAAATAGTCAATAAATTGTTTTCAAGATTTATTTTGAAATCATCTTTCTTTAAGCCCGGTGCGGCAACTTCTACTTCAAAATTATCATCATCCTCAGAAATATTTACGGCAGGAAGGTTGGCTCCGCGTAAATTTCCGTTGTAAACATCCCTCGAAAAAAAGTCATCAAAAAAATTTGAAAAGGAGGGAAAGTTATCGTCTTGATTTCTCCATTTTACTAATGACATACTAATTCTTTTTTATAGGTTATACATTGTTTTTGTTCCTATAAAATTATGAAATGAAGAGCCCTTTGTCAAGCCGTAAAGTGTTATATAAGAAATTTTTAACGTGATTTTAAAACGTGGTGAAATTAAAAACGCCCTTCATTTCTGAAAGGCGTTTGTTTCAATTTGAAATAAGAATTAGTCCCTCTTTCTGTCTCGGTCGCGATTGTCACGGCCGCGATTGTCACGTCCACGGTTATCGCGTCCGCCGTTGCGATTGTCATCGCGTGGAGGGCGCTCTTTAAAACCTTCGGGTTTTGGAAGAATTGCTTTGCGCGAAACTCTTTCTTTCTTTGTGCGTGGGTCCACGCCCATATATTTCACATCAAAAACATCGCCCATGTTTACCACATCGCTAACGTTTTCAGTGCGTTCCCAAGCAAGTTCGGATACGTGCAGTAGAATCTCATTTCCGGGAGCGTCAGTATATTCCACCACGGCGCCGAAATCGAGCATTTTGATAACTTTTACCTCATAAATACTACCCACTTCAGGCTTGAAGGTAAGCGAATCAATTTTTGCCAAAACCTTATCAATGCCTTCTTGGCTCGTGCCGAGAATTTCCACGATACCTTCTTCGGTTACTGGATCTTCATTGATAACAATTGTAGTTTTGGTAGCTTTTTGAAGCTCTTGGATTACCTTTCCGCCCGGTCCAATCAAGGCTCCTATAAATTCATTTGGAATGGTAACGGTAACCATTTTTGGAGCGTGTGGTTTCACATCTGGGTTTGGTTGAGCGATAGTATCGGTCAATTTTTCAAGAATATGAAGTCTTCCAGCAGACGCTTGTTTTAACGCGTTTACCAAAATTTCGTATGAAAGCCCTTTTACCTTAATGTCCATTTGGCAAGCAGTAATTCCATCTGCCGTTCCTGTTACTTTAAAGTCCATATCGCCCAAATGATCTTCATCACCTAAGATATCAGAAAGTACGGCATATTTCCCTGATTCTCCATCAGAAATCAAGCCCATGGCTATACCCGAAACTGGTTTTTTCAATTGAACCCCAGCATCCATTAACGCCATGGTTCCAGAGCAAACAGTTGCCATAGATGAGGAACCGTTAGATTCCAATACTTCTGCAACTACTCGTACAGTGTATGGACAATCTGCAGGAATCATTCCTTTTAAGGCGCGCTGTGCCAAATTTCCGTGACCTATCTCTCTACGGGAAGTTCCACGGATGGGGCGGGCTTCTCCTGTTGAGAAAGGAGGGAAGTTGTAATGAAGGTAAAAGGTTTCCTCCCCTTCAAAAGATGGCATATCAATTTGGTTCGCTTCGCGGGAAGTTCCCAAGGTTACGGTTGCCAGAGCTTGCGTTTCGCCACGTGTAAAGATAGCGGAACCGTGTACAGATGGAAGATAATCAACCTCGCACCAAATAGGACGGATTTCATCTGTTTTTCTACCGTCCAATCGCAAACCTTCGTTTAAGGTTAGGTCGCGAACGGCTGCCTTTTCTGCCTTGTAATAATATTTCGAGATTAAATCTCCAAAGTCCTCCAATTCCTCTTCAGAAAAGGTAGCTTTTATTTCTTCTTTTATTGCGTCAAAAGAAGCACTTCGTTCGTGCTTTGCTGAAGCAGATTTTGCTACGGCATATACTTTATCGTAAGCCATATCGTGAATTTTCTTTTTCAGCGCTTCGTCTTCACGTTCGCCTTCGTATTCACGCACTTCTTTTCTGCCAACGGCTTCGGCCAATCGCATTTGGGCATCAATTTGCTTTTTGATGTGCTCGTGGGCGAATTTAATGGCCTCTACCATTTCTTCTTCTGAAATTTCCTTCATTTCACCCTCAACCATCATCACAGAGTCTGCAGAAGCACCGATCACCATATCGATGTCAGATTCTTCCAGTTGTGCGCGGGTTGGGTTGATAATGAATTCACCATTTATTCTTCCCACGCGTGCTTCAGAAATGGCACACTCAAAAGGAAAATCTGAAAGTTGGATGGCTGCAGAGGCGGCCAAACCAGCCATTGCATCTGGCATAACCTCTTCATCGTGGCTCATTAATTGAATCATCACCTGCGTTTCGGCGTGATAATCTTTTGGGAAAAGTGGACGCAATACACGGTCTACAAGTCGCATTGTCAAAACTTCGCCGTCACTCGGTCTCGCTTCTCTCTTGAAGAAACCACCTGGGTAGCGACCCGAGGCAGCAAACTTTTCGCGATAATCTACTGTTAAAGGTAGAAAATCAACGTCGCTCTGCTTGTAGTTTGAAACTACAGTACATAGCAACATACATTTTCCGGATTTTACAACAACAGAACCGTGGGCCTGTTTTGCCAATTTTCCGGTTTCGATGGAAATTTCCCTTCCATCACCTAGGTCTATGACCTCTTTAAATACTTTAGGAATCATTTGTTTTTCATTTAATACGCCGAGGGCGCACGGTTAAAAATGGTCAACGACTGACTGTCAGTCGTAGCGTTGTTGTGTTGTTGTGGTTTGACCAATGAAAAACTTAAGGGTAGCCTTTCTGAGCGCAGTAAAGGAACATTTGTGATGTTTCCTTGTCCTTGCCTTTAAAAAACAAAGCGAAGCAACTTTTTGAGATTACTTCGCCTTGATTGTAAATTTTTATTTACGTAATCCTAATTCTTTAACGATCGCACGATAACGTAGAATATCTTTTTTCATAAGATAATCCAGCAGCGCTCTGCGCTTACCTACTAACATTACCAAAGAACGCTCTGTATTGTAATCCTTGTGATTTGCTTTTAGGTGTTTTGTTAAATGCTCGATGCGGTATGTGAATAGCGCAATCTGTCCTTCTGCTGAACCCGTGTCAGTCTTGGACTTTCCGTGTTTTTCGAAAATTTTTCCTTTTTCTTCTGTTGATAAATACATGCCAATATTGTTAAAATGATTTTTATGTACTGACTACCTTTTTGATAATCAAGGGTGCAAAAGTACAAAATCGATTTTGATATTGAAGTGTTTCGAATAAAATTAATTCAAAATATATCAAATAGATGCTTTTCAGCGTTATAAGAACCTAACTCTAAACTTGTAAATTTATGAAAACCACCCCCTTTAAATTATTTCTGGCCTTTTTTGTAGCTGTAGCCTTCCTTTTCACCAGTTGTTCCGAAGATGAAAGTAATGAAACAGAGCAGGTAGATTTTTCTTCCGAAAACTCCATGCGGGCCGCAAAAACCGATAATGTTGCCGAAGGCACTTTTAACATTATAGAACAGGCTTTTGTGGAAAATGAAACTGAGTCACGCGGCATTACCGAATTCTCCCTGTTCCCGAATTGTACGCAGATTACTGTGGGAATGGATGGAAACGTATTCACCATCCTTTTGGATTTTGGCGATTCCTGTACCTTAAATAATGGGAATGTGGTTTCGGGACGCATTCTTTTGGAATATGGTCCCCTGGCTTCCGGCACTTATACCGTAAATTATACTTTTCAGGACTTTATTTTCAATGGAAACGGCGTAAGCGGTGGCGGAAGCATACTGTATGAGATAGCAAATCAAAATGACAACCCACAATCTACCGTAAACGAAAGTATTACGGTTAGTTTTCCAAATACATCCGTAACCGGTACCCGCACGGGAACCCGCGTTTCGGAATGGGTTGCGGGCGTTGGTTCTGGCACGTGGCTCGACAATGTATATCACGTAACGGGAAATTGGCAGACCGTATTTACCAATGGTTTTGAAAGAAGTGGTGAGGTAACTGAAACCCTTGTTTATAAAACTTCCTGTCGTTGGGTTGTTGATGGACGGCTTGAGGTTTCACAGGATGGGGTAACGGCAGCTATCGATTTTGGTGATGGCGAATGTGATAATCAGGCCGTATTTATTTACAACGGTCAAGAATATCCCTTTACAATGAATTGATTGAAAATTGCTTTCAATAAAAAAGCTGCTCGTTTGGAGCAGCTTTTTTTTATGCGGTCTTTTCACGAAGCGGCCTGTTTAGTACCAAATCGAGGTAAAGGTTTATTTTTCTTTTCAGGTCACGGCGATGTGTAATGAAATCCAAGAAACCGTGCTCCAAAACAAATTCAGCAGTTTGGAAACCTTCGGGCAATTCCTTCCCGGTAGTATCGCGAACTACACGCGGCCCAGCAAAGCCTATCAGCGCACCTGGTTCGCTAATATTGATATCACCCAGCATTGCGAAAGAAGCGGTCGTTCCACCGGTAGTTGGGTCTGTACACAAAGAAATGTAGGGTATGCCCGCATCACTTAATTGGGCGAGTTTCACACTGGTTTTTGCAAGCTGCATCAGGGAAAGGGCAGCTTCCATCATTCGGGCGCCGCCACTTTTTGAAATTATCAATAAAGGGATTTTCTTTTTAAGCGAATAATCGGCAGCACGGGCAATCTTCTCGCCTACAACGCTTCCCATGGAACCGCCAATAAAGCTGAAATCCATACAGGCTACAACCAAATCTGCGCCCATGGATTTCCCAACGGCACAGCGTATTGCATCCTTGAGGCCGGTTTTGTCCTGCGCTTCCTTTAACCTGTCAGTATATTTCTTTTTGTCCTCAAATTTAAGGGTGTCCTGTGAGGTAAGATTTTTATCGAGCTCCTTAAATTTGTTGTCGTCAAAAAGGATTTCAAAATATTCCTTACTGCCAATGCGAACGTGGTAGCCGTCTTCGGGGCTTACGTAAAAATTCTTTTCAAGTTCTTCACTGTCAACTATCTTTCCGGTGGGCGATTTGTACCACAGCCCTCTCGGGACGTCCTTTTTTTCTTCGGTTGGGGTCTGAATTCCCTTTTTTGTTCTTTTAAACCAAGGCATAAGCTTATAGTTTGGTGTTTATGGTTTGTTGTTTTATTTTGAAACTGGTGTTTTTACAGTTTCAGTTTTAGGTGAATTTTTACAAGGTATTTACATTGTTCAAATCCCTAAAAGCTTGTTCAAGTCTTTTTTTGAAGGTGATTTCGCCTTCGCGAAGCCATTTTCGTGGATCGTAATATTTTTTATTTGGAAGGTCATCGCCTTCAGGATTCCCAATTTGGGTTTTTAAATATTCCAAATTGTCCACCATATAATCGCGAACGCCTTCGGTAAATGCAAATTGCAGATCGGTGTCTATGTTCATTTTTATTACGCCATAACCAATCGCCTCTCGAATTTCCTCTACTGTAGAGCCGCTTCCACCGTGAAAAACAAAGTCAATTGGGTTGTGTCCCGTATTGAATTTTTTCTGGACATATTCCTGTGAATTTTTAAGGATCACGGGCGTCAATTTTACATTTCCGGGTTTGTAAACGCCGTGTACATTTCCAAAGGCTGCGGCTATGGTAAACTGGTCGCTTATTTTTGAAAGCTCTTCATAGGCATAGGCCACTTCTTCGGGCTGGGTGTAAAGTTTGGACGAATCTACGCCGGTATTATCAACGCCATCCTCTTCGCCGCCAGTGATGCCCAATTCAATTTCGAGGGTCATCCCAATCTTGCTCATGCGCTCTAAATAGCGTTTGCAGATTTCAATATTTTCTTCAATAGGCTCTTCGGAAAGGTCTATCATGTGGCTACTGTAAAGCGGTTTCCCCGTTTCCTTGTAGAATTTTTCACCGGCATCTAGCAAGCCATCAATCCACGGAAGCAATTTTTTGGCGCAATGATCTGTGTGCAGGATTACGGTAGCTCCATAAACCTTTGCCAGTTCGTGAATGTGTTTTGCACCAGCCACTCCGCCTGCGATTGCAGCTTTTTGATCTTCATTTGAAAGACCTTTCCCTGCATTGAAATGTGCCCCGCCATTGGAAAATTGGATAATTACAGGGGAATTCAGCTCAGCGGCTGTTTCCATTACTGTATTTATACTGTCGGAGCCCACAACATTAACGGCGGGCATAGCAAAACCTTTGTCTTTTGCGTATTTATGTATTTTTTGAACTTCTTTTCCGGTTGCTACGCCGGGTACAATTCCGTGGCTCATGATTATAAGTGTTTAGCAAGCAAAAATAACAAATTTATATCGTTTAAAAGGGATAGTTGATACCGATGTTGTAAACAGCCTTGCGGAAACTATAGTCCGTAAACCACCGTTCACCAATAGGTTTTCCGGGATTATGGGTTTTAAAACCAACATCAAAGCGGAATACGAAAAATCCAAAATCATACCGCAGACCGATTCCGGTGGCAACGGCAATTTCCTTTAAATCTGCAATGCCGTTGAAAACTGAGGCATCGTCTTCAATATTGTCTAAAACGTTCCAAATGTTACCAGCATCCACAAATAAGCCGCCCTTAAAATCTCCAAGAATGGTGAAACGATATTCTGCATTAAATGCAAGTTTGAAGTTTGCATCGTTAAAGTCCAAAATACTTCCGCTGCTTCCCGGGCCCAGATCATAGGCTTTCCAGCCCCTGTTATCATTGGCTCCTCCAGCAAAATAACTTCGTGTAAAGGGAATGCTGTTGCTATTGCCGTAAGGTATGGCAATCCCACCAAAAGCACGGACGGCGATTATGTTTTTTCCATCTATATCCCAATGCTTTATGTATTCAGCTTCTGGCTTAATGTATTGGGAATAGACTACTCCCAAAGCTCTATAGTTTCCGGCTGCATTCTTTTGTGAACCGACCAGACTTGAAATTCCCGACAGTAAATTCCCTGCCGATTCAAGCTTTAAACGCAAACGCGAAAAATTATTATCATTAAGATTTTCCCGTGTATCTCTCGTCAAGCTAATGTTTGATGCAAAAATAAGGTTGTTTTCACTAAGCCTTGCTTCACGTTCGGCAATACTTAAAACTTCATCAAATGTCTCGGTATCGGCGGGAATATTTTGGTTTAGTACATCCAGAATAAATTCCTCTGTTTCCTCGGGAATTTCAAGGGTAGGATCGGTGCCCGGATTATTGAAATCATAATTTAGACCTTGCGCAATTTCGTTAAGCCTGTTATAGGAACTTTTATAAACGTTGTAATAATTTTCCACATTTAGATTTCTTACGTATTGTAGATTCAACAAATCCAGTTGATAGGTAAGAATTCTGGATGGTTTCCAGCGGTAATTATAAATCCCGCTTATGGTCTGCCTGTCCAAACCTATGTTGTTCTGCAAACTTGCACCAAAACTAAGGCTAGTGGAGGGCGACATATATTTTGGGATTAATTTTTCGGTATTTATGGGAAAAATGATTCTTGGAAAAGTAAGTTTAACGTCTCCGCCAAATTCTGAAATATTAAAAAATTTACTCTCCCGGTCTGCGGCATCTTTAGAGGAACCCAAGCTGCCCCGACCAGAAATTTCAAGTATTTCGGCACCGCGAAAGATATTTCTGAAAATCATATTTCCGCTGAAACTAATCCCAAACTGTTGAATGGTGGAGGTATAGGCGTCAAAATCTACACCCAGCGTAAACCGATCGCGCGGATTGAGGAGGATGGTGGCATTCAACAATTTTCCCGTGGAATCTGCCGCTACTTCGGAGTAATTTATGTTTGGATATTTGAAAATACGCAGATCGCTAATTTGGTTATAGGTCAACCTACGGTCTATATCCTTATAAATTTTTCCCGGCGTTATTGAAACGGCATCGGCAATGGCCTTTGGGCGGAAGCGCATCTTGCCATAACTAAAAAGTTTATACCCCTTATAGCTAATGGAATCCTGGAAAGCTTCATCGCGATTTTCATAGGAATAATCCGTCACAATCCGAACCTCGTTTATGGTATGGACTTGGAAAGGAACCGTATAGGTACTGTCGTTTTTAGTTATTTTTCGATCGGGAATAATATAGGTAATGTTCGCTTTGTGGTCCGTGTTTACAGTATCGGCCTCAAAACCCACATATTCCTGCTCAAAATGGTAAAGGCCCGAATTTCTGAACTGAATGGTCAGCCGGTCGCGTTCGTTTACAAAATCATTGGCGGCATATTGCTTGCCCGGCACTATAAAAGACTTGGCTTTGGTAAGCTGAAATAACGAATCCACTACCGGCGAACTTATTTTTTCAACAATGGAATCGCCTACAAAATAAGGTTTGTGCTTCGTCACAAAATACGTGACTTTTGCCCGCTTCTTCTTTTTCTCGTTGGGCTCAATTTTATAATCTACTTCGTCGTTAAAATAGCCATAACTGGCGTACCATCGCTTAAGGCGCACCATAGATTTCTCGATTTTCTGTTCGTTGATAATGGCGGGCGCATCGCCAGATTTTTGAAGCCATTTGTTCAACCCTACATAGCTGCTGTCTATCTGGTTTACTTGTTTCTTTGAGAGAAGTTTGATAAGCCGTTCCTCGCGTTTCGGATTTTTGTGAAGCCATTTTTGGTAGGTAGAATCCGGATGTGGATCGGCCAAATTATAAATATGCAGCCCCAGCGGTACGCCAATTAGGGGAATGGAAGTATTGGGTTTCTGTGCCAATTGGCTGTAAACCCCTGCATCCTTAATTTTTACGCTATCTACCAATATGGTGTTTTCGGTGAGCAGATATTCACCGTCCGGCACTCTTTTTACAGCATTGCAGGATAAAAACAAACCAATAAATACTATAAATAGTGATATTTTTGTGAGGTCGCGCTTCAAGTGTGTGTTTTAATTCAATTTCAAAAATACTATATTTTGGTCAGCAAAAGTCAAACAAAATTAATAACGAGTCTGCAGCAGAAAAAGTACCGAAGCCAAAGCGGACTTTTTGTAGCCGAAGGGCCAAAAGTGATAGCCGAACTGTTAAGTGAGAATCTGGAACTACATTTCCTTTTTTCAACAAATGCTTCTGAAATTACCGCACAAAACCATTATCACGTTACCGAAGCCGAACTCAAAAAATTAAGTTTTCTGAAAACGGCGAATACTTCATTGGCGCTTTTTAAAATTCCGCAGCCTAAATTCCTGCAGGATTCGGGTTTGATCGTGGCGTTGGACGCCGTGCGCGACCCCGGCAATTTGGGAACCATCATCCGGCTTTGCGATTGGTTTGGCGTGCAGCAACTACTTTGTTCCGAAGACACAACAGACTGTTACAATCCAAAGGTGGTGCAGGCCACTATGGGTTCCTTGGCACGGGTGCAGGTACATTATTTGGCGCTTTCGGAATACTTCGGAAAAACGAAGTTGCCTATTTTTGGAGGGTTTATGGATGGAAATAATATCTATTCAGAAAAACTTCCAAAAGAAGGTATCCTTGTAATGGGCAATGAAGCCAATGGCATTTCCGAAGAAATTTCCCGAAAAATTACCCACAGAATAACCATCCCGCGGTTCGGAAAAATTCAAAAAACCGAGAGCCTCAACGTTGCTACGGCTACCGCTATTCTTTTAAGCGAATTCCGAAGGTTTACTGAAATGTAAAGTTTATAAAAATGCCGCGAGTGGCTAATTTATCGATGTTGCCCGTCCAAGGACTATTGGGGTCATCGTCCGGCACCAGTTCATCGCTCATCGCAAAAACACCGCGAATGGAGGGTGTAAATTTGAAATAATAGAGGTAGAAATCAATCCCAAAACCTAGTTCGTAATAGTTGGTATTTTTCGTCATCCGGAATTTCCCCTGCTCGTTGTCCTCTGGGTTTTTCTCGTTGCTGGAAAGGTTCAGCGAAGTGGAAACACCGCCAATAATGAACGGTTTTATATTGTTCAATCGCTTGGTTGAAACCTTTAGCAGCAATGGCACGTGAATGTAGGTTGATTTCACTTCCCGCAGATAATCCTTTTGTTCTGTAAAGCCCGGAAAATTGAGGTTACGCTGGGTGAAATAAAGTCCTGGTTCCAGTCGCAGATTGAAATATTCATTAATGCGCATATCACCAATAAGCCCCACATTGAACCCCGCAGAGCGGTCCACTATAATATCTGTGTTGTCATCGGCGTACTGTTCTTTATAATCTATTTTGAAGTCATAACTGTTAAACCCCAAAAAATAGCCCCAGGTAAAACGTTTCTTGTCAAAATTTTCCAAATTGGCCAAACGCTCCTTGTTGAAAAACCACTGCGCATTTGCACTATTTGCGATACATAAAACGGCCAATACAAAAAAAAGCTTCTTCATAGATTATTTGGTAGCATTATAGATGGTTGCCACACCGAAAGTTTGTGGTTTATTTTTCACTTCATTAAACCCAATTTTGCGCAAAATATTGTTGAGCACTTCCCCGTGCGGAAAAACAGAGGCGCTTTCACTTAAATATTTGTACGCCACCTTATCTTTGGAAAATAGCTTGCCCACAAGCGGCAAAACGTTTTTTGAATAAAAATAATAGCCTTGCTTAAAGGGAAATTTTGAAGGCACGGAAGTTTCCAAAATAACAAAAATGCCACCTTTTTTGAGTACGCGATAAATTTCGGATAGGCCTTTTTCCAGATTTTCGAAATTTCGGATGCCAAAGGAAACTGTAATGGCGTCAAAAGTGTTGTCGTCAAACGGCAAGGCTTCGGAATCTGCCTGTACAAATTCAATTTTTTCTGAAATGTTCTTTCCCGAAACCTTTTTGCGGGCCACGGAGAGCATTCCTTCGGAAAGGTCCAGGCCCACAATCTTTTCGGCGGAAGTCTTTTCAGCAAACTGGATGGCCAGGTCGCCTGTGCCCGTTGCAATGTCGAGAATGGTTTTCGGTCTGGTTTCGGCTACCATTTTAATAACCTTTTTTCTCCATTTTACATCAGAGCCGAGGGAAATTACGCGGTTTAGCCCGTCATAATTTTCAGAAATAGTATCAAACATTTGTTCAACCTGTTTCTTTTTTCCTTCCGAAGAATCCTTATAGGGTGTTATTTTCTTTTCCATAAAATTGCGCTTGCAAAACTACATATTTTTTAAGAGGTGTTGTCAACTTTGTTTAAGTTTCAGACTTTTGCCCTAGCTTATTCATCAAAAATGATTTGTCCTTCAGTGCCTTTTATTTCTATATCTTTGCACTGTTTATTTTAAAGCCTAAACTAATAACTCAATGAAAATCATCATTGCCGGTGCCGGCGAAGTGGGGTTTCACCTTGCGAAATTGCTGTCTTTTGAATCGCAAAACATTACGCTTATTGACACCAACCGCGAAGCGCTTGCCCACGCAGATGCACATCTGGATATACGGGTAGTGCGCGGCGATTCTACCTCTATAGCCGTTTTGAAGGATTCGAGAGTAGATGAGACCGATCTTGTAATTGCGGTAACTTCAAGTGAAACCACTAACATCACCGTCTGCGTGCTTGCCAAACAATTGGGCGCCAAACGTACCATAGCCCGAATCTCCAATACCGAATTTATTGACAGAAAGGATGAGGTGGGTTTTGAGAAATTCGGAATCGACGAATTGATTTCCCCGGAATCCTTGGCCTCAAATGAAATTGAATTGCTGCTCAGCCAAAGCGCCTTCAATGAAAGTTACGAATTTGAGGATGGTGCCTTGACGATGATCGGGCTAAGCCTGTCGCGCACTTCTGCCTTTGTGGGAAAGTCGGTAAAGCAAATGGCAAAAGTCTATCCCGAGTTGCAGTTTGTGCCCATTGCCTTACAGCGCTATGGCACCCAATACACTATCATTCCGCGCGGCGATACGCAATTTAAGGAAGGCGATCAGGTTTATTTCACCACTGTGCAGAAAGGCGATGACCAAATTTTTAAGCTGTCGGGAAAAAGTAAGCAGGAAATTAAAAACGTTATGATTCTGGGTGGAAGTAAGATCGGTTACAAAACCGCAAAAGATCTGTGTAAGAACAAGTTTAACGTTAAACTTATTGAAAGCAGCAAGGACAAGGCTTTTGAAATTGCCGATGACATTCCCGGTTGCCTAGTTATAAACGGCGATGGCAGAAATGTAGATTTATTGAATGAGGAATCCATAGAAGATATGGACGCTTTTATTGCCGTGACCGGAAATAGCGAAACCAATATTATGTCCTGCTTGGTAGCAAAATCAAAAGGAGTTAAGAAAGCAATCGCCCTGGTAGAGAATATGGATTATTTTCAGCTTTCACACTCCATTGGTATTGATACATTGATCAACAAAAAATTATTGGCCGCAAACAATATTTTTCGCTATGTCCGCAAGGGGGAGGTGGTGGCCATGACCAAGCTAAACAATATGAATGCGGAATTATTGGAATTTGTGGTGTATTCACATTCCAAAGTTTGCAACAAAAAAATAAAAGATCTCGATTTTCCGGTCTCGGCCATTATTGGCGGAGTAGTTAGGAATGGCGAGGGCATTATTGCCTTGGGCGATTTCGAAATAAAAAGCGGGGACAGGGTAGTGGTTTGCTGCCTTCCGCAATCCATCGGAAAGGTTGAAAAGCTTTTTATATAATGAATTCAATCACCAAACTCAATTATAAAATCATTTCGCACCTAATGGGGCTTTTGCTCATGGTGAACGGTGGTTTTATGCTTCTTTCCTCGGTGGTAAGTTGGTATTATAAGGACGGCGTGCTCAAAGAAATGCTATTGGCCGGATCGGTCGCCTTGGGAATTGGGGGCGCCATTATGCTGTTGACCAAAAACCACCGGAAGGAAATCCAAAAAAGGGAAGGCTATATAATAGTAACTTTCGGTTGGATTTTTATGGCCCTTATCGGTACGTTGCCGTATATTTTTACCGGGGCCATTCCCAGTTTTACCAATGCCTTTTTCGAAACGATGAGTGGTTATACCACGACGGGTGCATCTATTTTGACCGATATTGAAAGTATTCCCAATGGTGTGCTTTTCTGGAGAAGTATCACGCATTGGATTGGCGGGATGGGGATTATTGTTTTGGCAATTGCTATTCTGCCATTGTTGGGGATTGGCGGTATGCAGCTTTTTGCTGCCGAAGCTCCCGGTCCGGGAGGAGATAAACTGCATCCGAGAATTACGGATACCGCAAAAAGACTTTGGTTAATTTACGTAGGTTATACCTTGGCAGAAACAGTATTGCTGAAACTTGCCGGGATGAGTTTTTTCGACGCCATCAACCATTCGCTGGCCACTTTGAGTACGGGAGGTTTTTCAACAAAAAATGCGAGCGTTGCTTATTGGAACGATAACCCGATGGTGCAGTACATTATTATTGTATTTATGTTTTTGGCGGGCAGTAATTTCGTTTTAAGCTATTTCGCCTTTAAGCGAAAATTTCAAAAAATATTTCAGGATGAAGAGTTTAAAATGTATTCGGCACTTATTATCGGGCTCACGGTTGTAGCTTCGTTGCTGATCTATTTTGAGGCAGACGTGGCCATTTCCAGTATTGGGCACCCGATGGTATGGGGACCTTTTGAAAGTGCCTTTCGCCATGCCCTGTTCCAAGTTTTAACTATCATTACGACTACCGGTTTCGTAAGTGCGGACTATACGCTCTGGACTCCGTTTTTAACCATCTTCTTTTTCGGAATGATGTTTTTAGGAGGTTGTGCCGGATCCACCGCGGGGGGGATTAAGGTAATGCGCCATTTAATTATGATCAGGAACGGGGTTTTGGAATTTAAACGAACGCTGCATCCCCACGCCATTTTACCGGTGCGCTATAATAGCAAAGCCGTGCCACAGCCCATTGTTTTTAATATCCTGGGCTTCTTTATTCTGTACATGCTTTCCTTTATAATGGGAACCTTGGTTTTTTCTTGGTTGGGCCTTGATTTTAACACAGCGCTCGGCGGGGCGGCTTCTACCTTGGGAAATGTGGGTCCTGCGCTGGGTGATCTTGGCCCGGTAAACAATTATGCAGCTTTACCTGCCGCCGCCAAGTGGTGGTCCAGCTTTTTGATGCTAATTGGTAGGTTGGAACTCTTTACCGTGCTTATTCTGCTTACTCCTTTTTTCTGGAGAAATAGATAGTTTTAAAAACTTCAGATTTATTCTGAAATGACCTTTATTTGACTCGCTAACTTTTTGGCCTTTTCGGTTACTTCTGAAATATCGCCACCTAGATTATCGTGTGTTAAAACAATCCCCATTCTTCGAAAAGGACGAGAAGTAGGTTTGCCAAAAATCCTGAAATCTGTTTTTGGTGAAGCAGCTACCTTTTCCAAACCTTCAAAGGTAGGGTTTTCAGAATTTTCCGTAGCTAAAATTACAGCACTGGCGCCAATACGCTCCAGTGTTATTTCCGAGATTGGAAGCCCCAGAATTGCACGGAGATGCAATTCAAACTCGTTGAAGTTTTGTGTTTTTGCAAGCGTAACCATTCCTGTATCGTGAGGTCTGGGCGAGAGTTCCGAAAAATACACTCCATCATCCGCTACAAAAAATTCAACTCCCCAAACACTGCAACCCGATAAGGCGGTTGTCACTTTTTCTGCCATTTGCTGGGCTTCTTCCAAAATTTCATTTTTCATTGGAGCCGGTTGCCAACTTTCCATATAATCCCCGCGTTCCTGCCGATGGCCAATTGGAGGGCAGAAAAGTGTTCTGCCGTTACGCTGCGTTACAGTTAGGAGGGTTATTTCATAGTTGAAATTTACAAAGGCTTCCACGATTACTTCAGCCACATCACCACGGGATCCTAGTTGTGAATACTCCCATGCCTTTTCAATATCTGCATCGGTTTTTATGGTGCTTTGGCCTTTTCCGCTGGAAGACATCAAAGGTTTTACTACACAGGGCATGCCGATTTCAGAAACGGCTTTTTGTAAGCTTTCTGCTGAGGTTGCGTATCGATATTTGGCGGTCTTTAAACCCAATTCATTGGTGGCCAGGTCTCGAATGGCTTTTCGGTTCATCGTAAAGTTTGCTGCCTTTGCAGAAGGGATTACGGTATAACCTTGTTTTTCATATTCGTAAAAACGTTCGGTGCGTATGGCTTCAATCTCGGGAACTATATAGTCAGGCTTGTGTTTCTCAACAAGGGCATCCAACGCATTGCCATCGAGCATATTTATTATTTCTGCAATGTCCGCGATCTGCGCGGCAGGGGCATTTTCATAACTGTCTACGGCTATTACTGTTTGTCCAATCCTTTTTGCTGCAATGGTAAATTCTTTTCCCAATTCTCCACTTCCCAATAATAAAATTTTAGCCATGCGTTGTTTTTTGTAAAAATACAGCAATTGGTTTTATGATAAATTAAAAACTGAAATTATATAAAGATGTCTTCTGCACGAGTTTTTCTAATTGGCGCTTGTGGAAAAGTGTACTGGAAAGTGATTCTTTTCGGAAATATATTCCGCATCGGAAAATTTCCTCTAAAAAAAATGGGATAGGTTAACTTTAACCCATCCCACTTTTAGATGAATCGTGATTCTTTTAATCCAAGACTTCTTTAATTCGGCGCATGGCTTCTTTTATTTCCGCTTCAGAAGCTGCGTATGAAAGGCGGATGCAATTTGGATCGCCAAAGGCTTCGCCGGTTACGGTTGCAACTTTGGCTTCTTCCAAAAGATACAATGAAAAATCTGAGGCGGTGTTAATGTTCTTTCCGCGCAGCGTTTTTCCGAAGAAATAGGAAACGTCCGGAAACACATAAAACGCGCCTTCCGGTTGATTGGTTTTGAAACCTTCAATATCCGAAAGAAGATCCAAAATCAATTTCCTTCTTTCCTTAAAGGCATCTACCATAAATTTTATCTTGCTCGGGGGATTTTCCAAAGCGGTAATTGTAGCTCTTTGTGCAATAGCATTGGCACCGCTGGTTACTTGGCCCTGCATTTTGTTGCAAGCCCTTGCTATCCATTCGGGACCACCTATGTAGCCGATACGCCAACCCGTCATAGAAAAAGCTTTTGAAACGCCATTTACCACTACGGTGCGGTCGTACATATCTTCAAACTCAGCCATAGATGCGTGGCCGCCGCTAAAGTTTATGTGTTCGTAGATCTCATCGCTTATAACAATGATATCCGGATATTTCACCAAAACATCGGCAAGTTTCCGAAGCTCCTTTTTGCTGTAAACAGAACCACTCGGGTTACACGGAGAGCTATAAATAATAAGTTTGGTTTTTGGGGTAATGGCTGCTTCCAATGCTTCGGCGGTTACCTTAAAATCAGTTTCAATCGAGGTGGGTATTTCCTTCGGGATTCCTCCGGCTACCTTGCACTGGTCTGCATAACTCACCCAATAAGGGGCGGGGAGGAGTGCCTCGTCGCCTTCATCTAAAAGAACCATTGTCAAATTTGCCAAAGATTGCTTGGCTCCTGTGGAAACCACAATTTGCGAGGGTTTATAGTCTAAATTATTGTCTCTTTTGAATTTGGTAATGATGGCCTTTTTTAGATCGCCATAACCGTCAACGGGCGTGTAGGAATGATAATCGTCCTTGATTGCTTGAATAGCTGCTTCCTTTATATATTCCGGAACGGGAAAATCGGGCTCTCCAAGACTCAGACCAATAATATCTACGCCTTGCTCCTTTAGTTCTCGCGTTTTGGCAGCCATGGCCAGTGTGGCCGATGTGGCCATCTCGTTCACTCGTTTTGAAAGTCTGTTGTCCATAATTATTAAGCGGGTACCGCAGGTTTCAGCCCCATTTCCTTTAAGTGTCTAAAATGTGCAATAATGGCCTTGCGGGTGGTTTTATATTCTTTATAGGGTAAATTGAATTCCTTGGTTGTGCTCTTTACAATTTTTGAAATATTCTTGTAATGAATGTGGCTGATATTCGGAAAAATGTGGTGCTCCACTTGGTGGTTCAAACCGCCTGTGTACCAATTTACGATCTTGTTATTTGTTGAAAAGTTAACCGTGGTAAAAAGTTGGTGGATGGCCCAGGTGTTTTTCATGGTTCCAGTATCGTCGGGTAGCATGATTTCTGTATCCTCTACCACATGCGCAAGTTGAAAAACAATACTCAAAATCAATCCCGCCACATAGTGCATGATGAAGAATCCGAGCAAAATTTTCCACCATACGATATTAAAAAAGAGCAATGGAATTATAATCCAAAGCGAAACATAAATCATTTTTGTAATAACCAAAATGCTCCATTGGGTGATAGGTTTTGGCAATTTTCCGTAAGAAAGTTTGCGTGCCAAATATCTTTTCGTTTGGAAAAAGTCAGTGGTGAGTACCCAATTGAAGGTCAAAAGGCCATAGAAAAAAATACTGTACCAATGTTGGAATTTATGAAACTTGCGCCATTTTGAATGTTGGGAAAAACGCAGGATTCTTCCCGCTTCCAAGTCCTCATCGTGGCCGTGAATGTTCGTATAAGTATGGTGCAAAACATTGTGCTGCACCTGCCAATTGTAAACGTTTCCGGCAAGAATATACATACTCCCGCCCATTATTTTATTGATCCATTTTTTTGAGGAGTAGGAACCGTGGTTGGCATCGTGCATTACGTTCATTCCCACGCCGGCCATGCCCACACCCATAACTATGGTAAAAAGCAATTGCGCCCACCCCGGAAAATCGAGCGTCAGCAAAAGGAAGTAGGGAGTAAGATATAATGAAAACATTACGATTGTTTTCAAATGGAGCTTCCAGTTTCCTGTTCGGGCTATGTTGTTTTCTTTGAAATAATCGTTAACGCGCCTGTTTAGGGTTCTAAAAAATTTAGCACTGTCAACTCGGGAGAAATTTAGGTTTGTATATGTCAAAATGTAAATGTTAACTGGAAGATTTATTGCGAAAGGCACAAAAATAATTATCTTTTGTGGAAATCGAGAGCTTCAAAATTATAATTTTCACAAAGATAACATACTTTTGTCTCCTAAATTGTATTATGGAACTGATATTAAAATATTTTCCTCACCTTACGCCGCTTCAAAAGCAACAGTTTGAGCAGTTGCAGGCCCTGTATGAAGACTGGAATCTGAAAATAAATGTGGTCTCCCGCAAAGATATTGACGAACTTTACCTTCGGCATGTACTGCATTCGTTGGGTATTGCCAAAATCCAGTCCTTTCTTCCCGGCTCGCGAATTTTGGACGTGGGCACGGGTGGTGGTTTTCCCGGAATTCCTTTGGCAATTTTGTTTCCCGATGTAAAGTTTCATTTGGTGGACAGTATCGGAAAAAAAATAAAGGTGGTGGAAGAAGTGGTTGCCGGCTTACAATTGCAAAATGTAAAAACCACAAATGCCCGTGTGGAGACGGTTTCGGGGCAATACGATTTTATAGTGAGCCGTGCGGTGGCCCAGATGGACACTTTTGTGCATTGGGTACAGGGCAAGATAGCCAAAAAGAACCTACACGAACGCAGAAATGGCATCCTTTATTTAAAGGGTGGCGATTTGTCTGAAGAATTAAAAATATACACCACCGTAACTGTTTTTCCGTTGAGCGATTATTTTGATGAAGATTTTTTTGAAACCAAGAGTGTCGTGCATTTACCTCTTAAATATAAAGGGTGATTTTTTTCTTCTGAAATTTTAAGAAGAAACTTTATGGAGTAAGTACCACTGGAGTGCGAGTATGGTTTTGGCATCTTTCATTTCGGGAATTTTTGAGGCTATTTCCGAAGTGGGAATTTTTACCAATTGGATATCTTCATCTTCTTCTGAATTTCCGCCTCCTTTTTCAATTTGGTCATTTTCTGAAACTTCAGCATAAAAAAGAAAAATACGCTCGGTTGAAGCTCCGGGAGACGTATAAAATGTGTTTATCAAATTTGGGCTGGTCAGTCTATAACCCAATTCCTCCAAAACTTCGCGCCGTATGCATTCCTCGGGTATTTCATCTTTTTCCAAAGAACCGGCGGGTATTTCCAGCAGCCATCCGTCATTATTTTTGCAAGTGGGGTAGCGAAATTGATTGGTAAACAAAATGGTTCCGGTTTCCTTTTCAAAAAGTAAAACGGCAACCGAATCTCCTCTTTCAAAAGCCAGTCTTTTGGTTCTTATTCTATTGCCACTAAAAGTATCATAGGTTACGGAAGCCTTAATCATTTTGTAATGGTCGTTAAAGACTACCTTTTCATTTTCAATATTATATTCCATAGACTTTATTTTTTTCAAAATAATAAAAAAACCCCGAGCAAGTCGGGGTTTTTCAAGACTTTTAATACTTATAAATTATTTTGAAATCAAAAATCTTTTAGTGGTAAGAGCGTTATCCTTTGCAATAGCTGTAATTATGTTCAAAACAGAAATAAAAAACCATCCAGAATATTTCAGGATGGTTTTTTTTATGGCTTAAATCGCTATTTTATCCCAAGAAAGGATATCGATAGTCAGTAGGTGAAACGAAGGTTTCCTTTACCATTCTAGGCGAAATCCATCGGTAAAGGTTTTGCTTGCTTCCCGCCTTGTCATTGGTTCCGCTGGCGCGTGCACCGCCAAATGGCTGCTGGCCCACAACCGCGCCCGTAGGTTTGTCGTTAATGTAGAAGTTTCCAGCTGCATTTTCAAGAATTTTCACAGCTTCTTCCAAAGCATATCTATCTTCGCTGAAAACGGCTCCCGTTAAGGCATATTCACTGGTTTCGTCAACCAGATGCAAGGTCTCTTCCCACTTCTTATCGTCATAAACATACACGGTAAGTACGGGCCCAAAAAGCTCGGTACACATAGTGGTATATTTGGGATCTTTAGTAACGATTACGGTAGGCTCAATAAAATATCCTTTGCTTTTATCGTAACCGCCGCCCGCTATAATTTCCACATTTTTATCTTTCTTGGCTTGGTCTATATAGCTTGCAAGTTTGTCAAAGGAACTCTCGCTGATAACGGCGTTTATGAAATTGCCCATATCCTCGGGCGTTCCCATTTTAAAGGAGCGGATATCGTCAACCAAATAATTTTTTACGTCTTCCCAAATGCTTTTCGGAATATAGCAACGGCTGGCCGCACTACATTTTTGGCCTTGATACTCAAAGGCACCACGGGCCATTGCGGTAGCCACTTGTTTTGGATTTGATGAACTGTGCGCAACAATAAAATCCTTTCCGCCGGTTTCCCCAACAATTCGTGGGTAGGTTTTATAATTTTTGATGTTGTCGCCAATTTTTTTCCAGATTCCCTGAAAAACCCCAGTAGAACCCGTAAAATGGACACCACTGAAATCCGGGCTCGCCATAAGCGTGTCTGAAATCATCGCGGCATCGCCCATTACCATATTGATTACCCCCGCCGGAACGCCCGCCTCGCGGAATACGTCCATTATTACTTTTGCGGAATATATTTGTGAATTACTCGGCTTCCAAACAACCACATTGCCCATCAAAGCGGCACTTGCGGGAAGGTTCCCGGCAATCGCCGTAAAATTGAAAGGCGTAATGGCATAGACAAAACCTTCCAAAGGTCTGTATTCAATTCGGTTCCATGCCGATGAGGTAGATTCGGGCTGCTCGGCATAAATCTCGGTCATATACTGCACGTTGAACCTTAAAAAGTCAATAAGCTCACAAGCCGAATCAATTTCGGCCTGGTAAATATTCTTGGACTGCGCAAGCATGGTTGCGGCGTTTATTTTTGCTCTGTATGGGCCGGCAATCAGTTCGGCGGCGCGAAGAAATATTCCCGCACGTTGCTCCCAAGGCATAACGGCCCACTTTTTTCGGGCTTCCAGTGCGGTGGCAATTGCCTCTTCCACATTTTTTTTGGTAGCTTTATGATAGGTTCCCAACACGTGCTTATGATCGTGCGGCGGAGACATCGTGCCGGTTTCTTTGGTTTTAACCTCTTTACCGTTAATAAATAAAGGCACCTCAATTTTCGCCTTATACATTTTTCTGTAAGTTTCAAGCACCTCTTCCCGTTCCGGCGAACCTGGAGCATAGCTCTTTACTGGTTCGTTTACCGCGATTGGCACTTCAAAAAATCCATTTCCCATAACTGTTTCAATTTTTAATTTATGAAGATTGCAAAGGTACAATTTTTTTAGTGTTCAGTTGGCAGTGGCAGTAGGCAGTTTTTGGTTGCGTTTAAGAAAAACGCTTGTCTGATTATGTGTAAAATTTATTTTAATCAGTAGATTTACCGACGATCTACGGGCGGGCGACTGCAAACTGCTACTGAAAACTGTAAACTTTAAAGAATGTGTACGATTACTTTTATTCCGAAATCCAACAACGATTTTATACTAACATCAAACCGCGATGAAGCTCCGGGACGCGAAACTTTTCCTCCTGAAATATATGAAGAGGAAGGGGTAAAACTGCTTTACCCTAAGGATGCCTTGGCGGGGGGAACGTGGATTGGTTTGAGTGAAATGAAGCGGTGCGTAACCTTAATGAACGGAGGTTTTGTGGCGCACAAAAGAAAATCCTATTACAGAAAAAGTAGGGGAGTGGTAGTGAAGGATTTATTGAAGGCAGCTAATTTCCAAAGCGAAATCAAAACGTACGATTTTCAGGGTATTGAGCCATTTACGGCAATCGTGGTAGAATGGAAAGCGGAAATTCAATTGTTTCAATTGGTTTGGGACGGTACGGAGAGTCATTTTTCTGAAGAACCTTTGGCGCCGCAAATCTGGTCTTCTTCCCCGTTATATCCACAAAATCTCAAGAAAAAGCGCGAACAATGGTTTTCAGAATTTTTAATGAAAACCGTTAGACCATCCGAAGAAGAACTGCTAAAATTCCACAAAACCGCTGGTGAAGACGATTTGAACAGCAATCTTATAATGGACCGCGGTTTCGTAAAAACAAAAAGCATTACCCAAATTTCAAAAAAGCAAGGGATTATTAAAATGCGCTATGAAGATCTGCAAAGTGGTAAAATCGTTAATTCCGTAGTGGATGGTTGGTAGTCGTGAGTCAGTTCGGGCTTTCATGTGGGAGAACGGCTCTCTCTAATTCATCGAAAACGGGGCGCTCAAATTAAAGAGTGGAATGGAAACACGGAATTTCCGGGTAGTGGTGAAATTTACCATATTATAGTGGCCTTTCATTGCGCCAAAGGGAGAATATAAAAGGCATCCACTGGTATATGCATGTCTCTCGCCGGGCTGTAAAATGGGCTTTTGGCCTATAACGCCCTCGCCTTCCACGGTTTCGGAATGGTTTAGGGAGTCTTTTATTTTCCAGCAGCGCGAAGTTAACTGGACCGTGTCCTTGCTTTGGTTTTCAATAGTAATGGTATAGGCAAAGGCATACTGCATTTTACGGTTTTTGTAAAACGTGCCATCAAATTCAGTCTTTACCGAAATTTTAATTCCTTGTGTAACCTGTTGTACCATTTTTTAATAGACTGCTGCGCTTGCCGCCACAAATAGACCGGTGGCCGTTACAAAGCTCAGAAAAAATACAATGCTTAAAAATACAAATTTAAATAATGTCTGCCAGTTTCCCTGGTTATAAAATTTCCGGAGCGCCAGATAAAAATACACGGGACCCACTAAAAGGAATAAAATGGATTGAAAAAAATCCGAGCCCACGATTAGTTCCGGAATCCTAAAAATGACCATCGTTAAAAAAATAAAACTGAATATATGGAACACAAAAATTACGTGTTCCATATAGGTGAATTTTTTTCGGGAATAGAGCAGCCAAAAGAAAAATGCGTAGAACGGGGTAAAAAAGAAAAGGAAGAAAGGGATTTTGGATGAAATAAAATCTACGAATGCCTGGGGCTTATACAGAATGTTATACCAAGTAATAGCTCGAGAATATAACCATCGGTTTTTAAATGTATTATTGTGGCTCAAAGAGTTAAGTGCAGTAATGGGGTTTTTCTCTTTGGTGCGATAAAAGTAAGCAAAATACAAGGACATTCTTTTGGTGTGTCTATCAAGAAATTTCAAATTATTAAGCTCAGCTTCTGAAAAATAAAAAGGAATGCTAAGTTGTGTTGCTTTAAGGGAATCAAGTTTAGAAGATGATGCGAAAATACCGGGAGTTTGATTCGAAAAAACTGAATCCAGAGGAGCCTCTCGTGGAGATTTAATGTCAAGACCCAAAGGATTTTCTTCTGATGAAGTAAAAAAGCCGATAAATCCCTGCAATAAAAAATAAATTATCGAAACACTCAAAAAGAACCGGAACGGATTGGCATATTTTAACCGTTGTCCGTTTACGTAATTGCGGGTTATAACTCCGGGTCGGAACAACAGATCTTTGAGAGTTTTTCTCAGCCGCGAATCATAGACCAGGATACTGCTGAGGAATTCCGCGAAGAAATCTTTTACTGATAGCTGCTTTTTACTATTCAATTGGGAACAATAGGGGCAGTAAACATCACTTACGTCCAAAGGTTGATTGCAATTCAGGCATTTAGTACCGCGATATTGCAAAGATTTTCTGCCGGTAGAAATCTCGCCTTTCTTGCGTTTCATGGCTGATTGGATAAAAGGTTAAAGTTTCGAATAAAATATTGAAAATCAGTTGTTGCTAATATTCCTCGAGTTAGCATAGCCCGTGCCAATAATACGGTCATATCTTGCGCCCAAATCTCGGAAATATACTATTACGGTATAGTCATTTTCCGTTTGCCAGAAATCTCCACTTACAGCTCCTTCATCTATACTCCCATCGCGGTTTACAACTACATATTTGTAATTATAAAAACCTTGCTTAAACAAGCGTTCATTTTGGTAGGAATTGCTCTTGGGGTCGTATTTCATATAAGTGCTTCCGTCGATAGTCCAATTGTTGAAATTTCCGTAGAGATGCAATTCTTTGTCTCCAAGGTCATTATAATACTGCAGATTAAAATGCATTCGTACATACTCCGCCTCCAGATCTTGGTTTCGGGCATCTACGTTGCGCACTACAAAATTTCCGTTTATGTCTGGATTGTAGGTATAGGGCCTATCATAGCGGGGAATGTCCGTGTAGAGATAATTTTCGTAAACATCGGTAAGCTCGATGGAACGCACGCCATTTGTGGCAGAGCGCTCGTCTTTATTGTCGAAAGCAAGAAATTCATTACCGCCACCGAAGTATGCCTCCTTATCATACCTATAGATAAGCTCATTGCCCATGGTATATTGCGGCACAAGATCTGTAATGGCAGTTTTTAGATTGCTATTTTGCAACACCAGGGTTTTCACGGTTTGTTTTGGGTTGACCAATAATAAATTTGGAGAATTTATGGTGAAATGCACTACCTGCTTTTCCTCGATAACCTTTAGGTCGCGCGCACGTTTTATTTCTACGCCTACGGAAGCTATGTTTTCAATCACCAAAAATTTCCTCGTAAATACCAACTCTCCATCGCTGTTGAAAATGCTTAATAGGTAATTACCGCTTTTTTGAATAGCGCGTGTATCACGATTGGGAATGGTAAGTTGATAATGCGAAAATATCTGGAGCGTATTTACCGAGTTTTGATAGGTGTCTATGCGCACGTCGTCAAAACCATCCAAATATTCACTTTTTGAGAGGTCGCTGGGGGTCCAGTCAAAGTCGTGATGGGTGATAGTGTAGTAATAGTCCTCTTCTTCGCCATTTAGCGCGTCAAAGGAAAGTTGCAGCTGGCCGCCCAGCCGGATTACGGGCAATTGGCTCAAGTCAGTCCCCCCTCGAAATTGTATAGTGCTGATGTATGGAGGCTCTACTTTCTCTATAATTTGGGAAAAGACTGGAAAAATAGCAAAGAAGAAGATAAGGCTAACAGAAAGTGTTTTAGACATGGCAATGGTTTAAAAGGCTAAGATAACAAAATTTGTGCCTGATACGATTGCGGTTTTCGCACATTTTAAAATGGTTTGGTTTTGAAATTATTGAATTCGACCAATTTCATAATTTAAAAACGTTTTAAAATAGCAGTCCATCCCTTTTTAACACAGAAAATTATAGGCATTTATTGTGCAATGGTATATTTAATTTATAAATTTGCACGCCCTTATTCCCCGCACATTTGTTTTTAGGGGAAATAGGGTGTTAACAAGACATTATTAATATCCATATTTATGTCCAAAGACATTAAGATTAAAAAAGGTCTTACCATTAAATTGAAGGGCGAAGCAGAGAAAACGCTATCCAGCGCCCCGCGATCCAGAACTTTCGCAATAAGACCCTCCGATTTTCATCTCATCACCCCCAAAATGGTGGTTAAAGAAGGTGGAAAACTTCAGGCTGGCGACACCATTTTCTATTCAAAAAGCAACGAAGCTATTAAGTTTGTTTCTCCCGTTAGCGGAACGCTTACCACAATAGAGCGCGGCGCAAAGCGTGTGATCACTGAAATAACCATCGAGGCAGATGCTCAAGATAGTTTCAAGGATTTCGGCATTTTAAGCCCAGATTCTTCAAGTGCAGAGGCTATTAAAGCGCGCTTACTGGAGTCTGGATGCTGGCCATTTATTATGCAGCGTCCGTATGCCGTAATTGCAGATACAGAGCAAGAGCCTCGAGATATTTTTATTTCAGCATACAATACCGCCCCATTGGCAAACGATTATGATTTTTCTTTGAAAGGAAAAGAAAAGGAACTTCAGGCAGCCGTAACCGCGCTAAGCAAACTCACTAAAGGACAGGTACATGTCGGCATAGGCAAGGGCAATGATTCTCCTTTTAAAGGATTAAAAGATATTTCCCTTCACAATGTTTCTGGTCCGCACCCTGCAGGAAATGTGGGTACCCAAATTAATAAATTGGCCCCTGTTAACAAAGGTGAAATAGTTTGGACCATTGCACCACAGGATCTCGTAATTATTGGTGAATTGCTCCTTACAGGTAAATTCAATGCGGAGCGTATCATCGCGCTTTCCGGTTCCGAAGTAAAAACCCCAAAATATTATAAAACCCGAATAGGTTCTGAGGCCGCTACTTTTTTATATGACTCCGGTCTTAAGGATGAGAATGTTCGCGTTATAAGCGGAAATGTGCTTACGGGTACAAAAATTTCTCCGAAAGGCCATTTAGGCTACTATAGCAATACCGTTTCAGTGATTCCGGAAGGAGACGATTATGAACTCTTTGGGTGGAACAAACCGGTTTTTGATAAAATTTCAACCTCACGTGCCCTGACTTTCTCTTGGTTAACGCCGAATAAGAAATACGACCTCGACACCAATACTAACGGAGAGCACCGCGCTTTTGTGGTAACCGGCGTTTACGAAGAAGTATTTCCGTTGGATATGTACCCACTGCAAATTTTGAAAGCCTGTATGGTTCAGGATTTGGACGAAATGGAGGCGCTGGGAATGTATGAAGTGGCTCCGGAAGATTTTTCGCTTACCGAGTTTGTTTGCGTGAGTAAGCAGCCGCATCAACAAATTATCAGGAACGGTCTTGATTTAATGTATAAAGAAATAGGATAACCGCTATGGGATTGAAACAGAATTTACATAAGCTAAAGGAAAAGTACAAGGGAACCAAGATGGCCCCCGCGTTCAACGCACTGCATACCTTTTTGTACACTCCAAATGAAACTACGCATTCCGGGTCACACGTTCGCGCGGCAGACGATTTAAAGCGTACCATGAATACTGTGATTATGGCGCTTATCCCTTGTTTGATTTTTGGGATATTCAACGCCGGTTATCAACATTATGCGGCAATTGACAATACATTGCGACTGGATCCCTTGGGCAATTTCTTTACTTGGGATAATTTTATCTTGGGAGCATGGACGGTATTGCCTTTGGTAATCGTTTCCTATGTAGTGGGTCTTGGAGTGGAATTCATTTTCGCAATTATAAAAGGTCACGAAGTAGAAGAGGGATATTTGGTTACGGGAATGCTCGTGCCACTTATTGTTCCCATTGATATTCCGCTGTGGATGCTTGCCGTTGCTGTAATTTTCGGGGTGGTGATCGGGAAGGAAGTTTTCGGTGGAACGGGAATGAACATCCTAAACCCTGCGCTTACCATCCGTGCCTTTTTATTCTTCGCTTATCCTACTTGGATGAGTGGCGATAAAGTATGGGTACACGGGGCAAAGGAAATGGCCGGCCAGCCAGATGCCATCTCAGGAGAAACAATTTTAGGAAGCTTGGCTCAAAACCACGAGCCGGTCTATAGTATGTGGGATAGCTTTTGGGGCTTTATTCCCGGATCTGTGGGTGAAACCTCGACTTTTCTAATTCTTATTGGGGCATTGTTTTTAATTTTCACCAAAATAGGAAGTTGGAGAATCATGCTTTCTGCCGTGCTGGGTGCATTGGCTATGGGGCTTATCTTTAATGGTGTTGTGGACGCAGGATGGATTAAGGATGGCAGCAGCTTTTACGGGCTGATGAGTGAGACCTTCTGGCATCACCTTATAATCGGTGGATTGGCATTCGGTATTGTATATATGGCGACTGACCCTGTAACGGCTTCACAAACTAATAAAGGCAAATGGATCTATGGTTTTCTAATAGGTTTTATTTCGGTATTGATACGCGTATTCAACCCAGCATATCCAGAAGGGGTAATGCTTGCAATATTGTTGATGAACGTGTTTGCGCCTACTATAGACCATTATGTGGTAAGAGGAAATATTAAGAAGAGAATGAAACGTTTAAAAGCTAAAACAGCGTAATCATGGCAAAGTACACAGATAAAAACTCATACACCATAATCTTTTCAGTGATCATGGTTGTGGTAGTGGGATCGCTTTTGGCCGGTGTTGCTCAAGGATTAAAGAGTAAGATAACCCTTAATGAGCGTTTTGAGAAAATGCAAAACATTCTTTACGCTATGGGGATAAATGATAATGAAGGCGATGGCGATATCAACTTTATTTCCACCGATAGAGTGGAAGAGGTATTTGCCAAAAATATTAAGAAGCAGTTGGTAATCCAGGGAGATGAAGTAACCGAAAATCCCGAAGCTTATTTGATTGATATCAAAAAAGAGGAAACCATGGCGAAAGACCCAAATTACCAACGCAGATTGCCACTTTTTGTTGGCGAGAAAGATGGTGAAACTCTTTATATAATACCAATGCGGGGAAAAGGTCTATGGGACGCCATTTGGGGTTTTGTAGCAGTTGATAAATCATTGGTGGTAAGGGGCGTCTTTTTTGACCACGCAGGAGAAACTCCAGGACTTGGCGCGGAGATTAAACAGCGCTACTTTATGGACGATTTCAAAGGTGAAAACATTATGGATGGAGACGCCTTTAAAGGAATTACCGTGGCAAAAGGTAATAACGACCCCGTTAACGAAAACAAAACAGATAATAAGGTTGATGCCATTGCGGGAGCTACCATCACAGGAGATGGTGTAACCGCTATGATAAAAAAGGACGTGAGAATGTACTTGCCTTACCTAAAATCATTAAATCAATAAATTATGGGATTGCTATCAAAAAAAGACAGTAAGTTAATTCTAGACCCATTGGCAGACAATAACCCTATAACCATTCAGGTATTGGGAATTTGTTCGGCACTGGCCATTACCGCTCAATTAAAGGCCTCTATTGTTATGGCCATCTCGGTAATTTTTGTTTTGGGAATTGGTAACGTGGTTATTTCCCTTATGCGAAATATTATTCCCTCGAAGATCCGTATTATCGTTCAGCTTGTTGTAGTTGCTGCCTTGGTAATTATCGTAGATCAGGTATTAAAGGCTTTTGCCTATGAACTAAGTAAGGAATTATCGGTCTTCATCGGATTAATTATTACCAACTGTATCATTATGGGACGTTTCGAGGCTTTTGCTTTGGGCAACGGTCCTTGGCGCTCCTTTTTGGACGGGATAGGTAATGCCGCGGGATATGGGGTAATTCTTATAATTGTTGGATTTTTTAGAGAGTTGCTTGGCTCAGGTACACTTTTGGGCTTTAAAGTGCTCGGTGATCCTATTTCCAAAACGGGCTTATATGCAATAGGCTATGAAAATAACGGATTTATGCTCCTGTCGCCAATGGCTTTGATTGTAATTGGTATCATTATATGGGTCCAGCGCTCCAGAAATAAAGCATTAATAGAAGAATAACAAACTTGGCGGTAGCTGATAGATGCAGTGGGATTCTGCCACAAACAGCAACTGTAAATTGAATACTCAAAAAAATGGAACATATAGAGTTATTTTTTAAATCGATATTTATAGACAATATGGTATTCGCAACCTTCCTCGGAATGTGCTCATATCTTGCGGTGTCTAAAAAAGTATCAACGGCTGTAGGATTAGGAGCTGCGGTTATATTCGTACTTGCGGTTACCGTGCCTATTAACTGGTTGCTGGACCAATATTTATTGCGAGATGGTGCTTTAGCTTGGTTGGGTGAGGAATATGCTTCCTACGACCTAGGGTTCCTCTCGTTCATTCTCTTTATTGCAACCATTGCCACAATGGTTCAATTGGTTGAAATAGTGGTTGAGAAATTTTCACCTTCCCTATATAACTCATTGGGTATATTTCTTCCGCTTATTGCCGTGAACTGTGCTATTTTAGGAGGTTCCTTGTTTATGCAATCCAGAGAGATTCCTACTTTGGGATTGGCATTAAATTACGGAATCAGTTCGGGTATCGGATGGTTCTTGGCTATTTTGGCAATCGCTGCGATTCGCGAAAAAATACGTTATTCAAACGTTCCGGCCCCTTTAAGAGGTTTAGGGATTACCTTTATAATTACAGGTCTTATGGCAATTGGCTTTATGAGCTTTGGAGGAATGTTGACAGGGGGCGACGAGGATACTTCATCATTGGAGGGACAACCGGAAAATATAGGAATACATTCAGAAGATATTCAAAAGGAAAATACAGATGCCGTTCAAACGGTGGAAGTTTCAACTATAACGGAGCAATAGTATGTTTTTAGCAGTAAGTACACTTGGAGTTATTTTGGTAACGGTTATTGCCTTTCTGGTGCTAACCTTGCTATTGGTTGCATTATTACTTTTTACCAAACAGAAGCTTTCGCCATCTGGGCCAGTAAAAATTACGATTAATGATGAAAAGGTAATTGAAGTAGAAAGCGGTGGCACGCTACTATCAACCCTGGGCGGAGAGAAGATATTCTTGCCATCTGCCTGTGGTGGGGGCGGAACCTGCATACAATGTGAATGTCACGTGCTTTCGGGCGGTGGCGAAGCATTGCCCACGGAAACCCCGCACTTTACCAGAAAGGAATTAAAGGAAGGCGCACGACTTTCCTGTCAAGTGAAGGTGAAGCAGGATATGAATATCCGCATTCCCGAAGAGGTTTTCGGTATAAAGAAATGGGATGCTACGGTAGTTCGAAATTACAATGTTGCTTCCTTTATTAAGGAATTTGTGGTTGAAATCCCTGAGGATATGAATTACAAAGCTGGTGGTTATATTCAAATCGAAATTCCCCCCTGCGAGGTGAAGTTTGAAGATATGGACATTACGGCGCACCCAGAGGAGCACGATAGACCCGATAAGTTTCAGGATGAGTGGGACAAGTTTAAACTTTGGCCATTAGTAATGAAGAACACCGAAACCGTGGAAAGAGCATATTCCATGGCCTCATATCCTGCGGAAGGACGCGAAATCATGCTTAACGTGCGTATTGCCACTCCACCCTTCGATCGTGCAAAAGGTGGATGGATGGCAGTTAATCCAGGAATTGCTTCCTCCTATATATTTAATTGTAAGAAGGGGGATAAGGTAATTATTTCTGGGCCTTACGGTGAATTTTTCATTAATGAGTCTGAAGCCGAAATGCTTTATGTAGGCGGAGGAGCAGGGATGGCGCCTATGCGTTCGCACCTGTACCATCTGTTCAAAACTCTTAAAACGGGGCGGAAGGTTACTTATTGGTATGGAGGACGTTCTAAAAGAGAGCTTTTCTATCTAGATCACTTTAAGGAATTGGAGAATGAATTTCCAAATTTCAAATTCTACCTTGCGCTCTCTGAGCCGATGGAGGAAGATAACTGGAAGGTAAAAAAGGATATCCACGACGAATCAGGTGATGGCTTCGTAGGTTTTATTCATCAAGTTGTAATTGATAACTATTTAAATCATCACGATGCTCCGGAGGATATTGAATTGTATTTCTGTGGTCCACCATTGATGAACCAAGCAGTTCAGAAAATGGGCGAGGACTTCGGTATACCCGATGAGAATATTCGCTTTGATGATTTTGGAGGATAATTAAGGTCCCATAGATATATTTTGTAAAACCGTTTCTAATTTTAGAAACGGTTTTTTTATGCTTTGGAAGTAGAAATAATAAGTTCAAATATTCGTAATTTTGAAATCACTTATGAGCGAAAAACTTAGCAAACAGGAACTCCACCACCTCGCAATGAATATTGTGGGGAAACAATTGGAAGATGAAGGCTATGAATTTTTGGGAGTCAATTCAAAATTGAAAAGAGACCCGCAATTTGTGGCCTTAAAGAATAAGGAGCTACATTTTATAATTGTCCGTGCCATCACTTATCCACAGGATGCCCACGCCTACGACCCTGTTTTTATGCAGACTATTAAGGAACACGCGGCCAAGTTTGAGGCCAAAACCTATTATGCAGGTGTGGGTTTAGGCCACGGTACCAATTATGGAAAGCCAGTGATTAAGGGGGAGGATTATACTATGGTCTATAAAGGCTTACAAGAAATACTATGAAAAAATTACTTCTAATACCTGTTTTATTTCTTTTTGTTTTTTGCGAAAATAGCGAAAGCACACACCGCTTTATTCAAGGTGAAGCGTTTGGGACCACCTATAATATTCAGCTTTATTCCGAAAAGGATATTGATTTTAAAAAAGGATTGGATTCGGTGATTGCCGCCGTAAACCATTCCGTGAGCACCTATATTCCCGAAAGCGATATTTCCAAAGTAAACCAAGGCGATTCCACCGTGGTTGTGGATTCCATTTTTAAGGAAGTTTTTGAAATTTCTAAAGAAGTAAACACCAAAACAAACGGCTATTTTGACCCGACAATCGGGGTTTTGCGCAACGCTTACGGTTTTGGCGATGTGAAACCATTGAAGGAAATTGACAGCACCACATTGGATTCCTTGATGAAATATGTGGGTTTCCATAAAGTAAAAATTAACAGCGACGGAACCGTTTCAAAAGCATATCCGCAAATCTATTTCGACTTTAATGCAGTGGCAAAAGGCTTCGGGATTGATTGCCTTGGCCGTTATTTGGAATCTAAGGGCGTTACCGATTATTTAATTGAATTGGGAGGCGAGATTCTTACAAAAGGCGAAAACCTTGATAAAAACCAAAAATGGGTCGTGGGTATTGAAGCCGTAGATTCTGAACTTGAAGACCGAAGCTATGAAGCTACGGTTACATTGAAAAATGAAGGGATGGCATCCTCGGGCAATTACCGCAAATTCAGGATTGATTCCCTTACGGGGAAAAAATACGTCCATACATTAAATCCATTGACCGGCTCTGCGGAAATGAGCGATGTAACCAGCTCTACCGTCATTGCCCCCACTTGCGCCGTGGCCGATGCCTATGCCACTTCGTTTATGGCATTGGGTTTGGAAAAATCAAAAACATTGCTGAAAAATCTTCCAAATGTGGAAGCGTATTTAACTTTCAATGATTCCCTGAACAACCATCAGGTTTTTATGACGGATGGCTTCAAAAAACGTTTAGGAAACTAATTTTTTGCCTACAGGAATCAATTCGCCTTTTGGTAATCTGTATTTTTCAATTTCCTCGGAAGAGAGGTTTTGGGTGTAATCTACCGCCTCAACTTTAAAGCCGATACTTTCAAGCTTGGTAAAATAATCCATCCCATACACCCGAACGTGATCGTACTGCCCGAAAATCCTGGCGCGCTCTTTTGGGTCGGTAATGCTATCGTCCTCAAATGTTTTTTCCAAATCTGCTTTATAGGGAACTTGAAGAATTGCCGTGCCGCCGGGTGCAAGGACGCGATAAATTTCCTGCATCGCCTTGGTATCATCCGGAATGTGTTCCAAAACGTGGTTACAGATTATAAAATCGAATTCGTTATCGGGAAAGGGTAAATCACAGATATCAGCTTTCACATCTGCAATGGGTGAATTTAGGTCGGTTGTGGTATAATTTAGGTTTTTCATTTTCCGGAATTTCTTATAAAAAGCCTGTTCGGGTGCAAAGTGGAGCACTTTTATATTTTCAGTAAAAAACCCTGTTTCATTTTGAAGATACAACCAAAACAATCTGTGCCTTTCCAAAGAAAGCGTTCCGGGTGAAAGTACATTTTCACGAACGGTTTCATAACCGTACGGAAGAAACTTTCGGTATGATTTGCCGTCAATAGGGTCGGTGTATTTATTTCCCCTAAGAAAAAATGCAAATATAGGCCTGCCGATAATGCTCAATCGTATAAGCAGCGGACGGGGAATGGTATTTAGGATTTTTTTGAACAAAAGTTTTGGGTTGTTACACAGAGTTGCACAGAGGTTCCGCGGAGTTTCACTGAGAATTTATAAATCTTTTTAAGCCGTTTTTTAAAAGTATTGTATGAAAGTTGAACATCAGGCCTAAAGGATACTTTCCTAATTTAAGATATGTTAAAACTTGTGCTGTATGCACATCTGTGAAATTTTCTACAGTTTTGATTTCTATAACGACTGAATTTTCAACCAATAAATCAATTCTATATCCGTGATCTAATTTTATGTCTTTATAAATTATAGGCAAGGGTTTTTCTTTTTCAACAATTAATCCCTTCGCTCTCAGTTCAAATAAAAGACATTCCTGATAAGCAGATTCTAATAGACCCGGTCCAAGGTTTCGATGAACCTCTATTGCTGAACCTATTATAATTTCTGTTAATTCGTTGTTCATTTCTCCGCGAATCTCTGTGTTTCTCAGCGTAACTCAGCGTAATAGCATTTTCAGTTTGCTCGGAACTCCTTTTCCTCATCGCTCACAATGCCCAAGGCTTCATACACATAAGCAAATGTAGAAAGCAGTTCGGGTTTTCCATTTACCAAAGCAATATTGTGCTCAAAGTGTGCGCTAGGCTGCCCGTCTTGGGTAACGATGGTCCAGCCATCCTTTAACTGTTTCACTTTATGGGTTCCCATATTTATCATCGGTTCCAGTGCGATGGTCATTCCCTCAATAAATTTCTTTCCACGACCGCGACGCCCGTAATTTGGCATTTCAGGGTCTTCGTGCATTTTTCTTCCGAGTCCGTGGCCAACAAGTTCACGAACCACGCCATAGCCGTGTGCTTCGCAATAATTTTGAATGGCGAAACCTACATCGCCTACGCGATTGCCAGCTTTAAATTCGCGGATACCGACGTAAAGGGATTCTTTTGTGATTTTCAACAGTTTTTTTATTTCGGCAGCCACTTCGCCTACTTCAAAAGTATAAGCGTGGTCGCCGTAAAAACCGTTTTTTATGGCGCCGCAATCAATAGCCACAATATCGCCTTCCTTTAAAGGAATGTCTGTTGGCAGGCCGTGGACCACAGCCTCATTTACACTGGTAAGCAGCGTTGAAGGACAATCATACAATCCCAAAAAGCCGGGAACGGCATCTTGGCTACGGATGTAGTCTTCCGCCATTTTATTGAGTTGGTTGGTGGTAACACCCGGTTTTACCTCTTTTGCGAGCATTCCCAAAGTACGGGAAACCACCAAGGCGCTTTCGCGCATCAATTCTATTTCTTCTCTTGTTTTTGGAATTATCATAGGGTTATTTTAAAAAGGAAAACAATCCCTTTTTTTGTATTTTGGGTTTTGCGGGTGCGGGCGCGCCAACCAATTGTTGGTATATTTCGCCCCAACTTTTAAGGCCGCCGATGTTACGATCGTCAATAAAAACGTCCGCATGTATTTTTCGACTGTACGAAGCGTCAAATTCCTCTTCAGGGAAACTTTGGTTTACTGCATAAAAAACAATACCGTTTTCTTCACAGAATTTTACGGCTTCTTCCAAAGTGCGCCCTTTTCGATAGGTCCATAAAATAAGCCGATGCCCTTCATTCTGCAGTTTTTTCAAAGTATCAAAAGCAAAAATAATGGGTCGGCCAATGCGTGGATATTCATCTTCCACAATGGTTCCGTCAAAATCTACGGCTATGGTGAGGGTTTCTCTAATCATCGTCATTTTTCGAGCCGCAAATTTACAAAGAATTATGCCGTTGCTAAAGTTTTATTCGGCGTAAGCGTGTTTGTATTCCTTGCCGCTTAAAATGGCGAGCATGTCTTTTTCAAGGCTTTCAATAGGGTACTCCACAATTCGGCTCAATTCCTTTCCGTTTTTATAGAAAATTAGCGTCGGAACGTTGGTGATGTTTTTGCCATCCTCAAAACCCTGGGGCGTTGTTTTTTCATCAGAAACGGTAATCAAGGTGAGTTTTGATTCATCAAAATTGGCTTCGTCCAAAATTTTATAAAAATGTGGCGTCTCGCGCTGGCTGTCCTCGCACCAAGTGCCCATAAAAACAGTGATGGTCGCATCTTTTAAAAGCGGTTTCAATTTTTCCAAAGTTTCAGAATCTACTTTGTAATTTTCATAACCCGTGTTGAACCAACTTTTAAAAGCGTCCATTTGGAACCCTTTGCGGTTGGCTTTTCCCAAAAGCATCACGGTATCTTCGTAGGGAACGGTGTCGTTTATTTTTTCTTTGTTGTTTTCTGAAATCATTTCTTTGGAGGTGTTTTCATCCAGTTTGTTTTTTTCTTTGGAAGAATTGCAGGCTACCAAAAGTGTTGCCGAGAGTATTATAAATAGTTTTTTCATAGTATTAAATCAAGGAATTTTGCGTCATTATTTCGGGTTTTTCAATACCCATAATTTTTAGGATTGTCGGGGCGATATCTCCCAAAACACCATTTTTTACCGTTTTAATTTCATCATCCACAATGATGATTGGAACGGGATTGGTAGTATGCGCCGTGTTGGGCGAACCGTCGGCATTTCGCATAGTTTCACTATTGCCGTGGTCTGCTAATATGATTGTGGTGTAATGGCTTTCCAAAGCTTGCTCCACGATTGCACGGGCACAGTTATCCACGGTTTCACAGGCTTTTACAGCGGCTTCAAAAACACCGGTATGGCCAACCATATCTGGGTTTGCGAAATTAAGACAGATAAATTCCGCAGTCTCTTTTTCAATTTCGGGAAGAATCATATCCCGAAGTTCATAAGCGCTCATTTCGGGTTTTAAATCGTAAGTGGCGACCGTGGGTGAGGAGCAAAGAATTCGTTTTTCGCCCTCAAAGGGAATTTCCCTTCCGCCCGAAAAGAAAAAGGTTACGTGTGGATATTTCTCGGTTTCCGCAATTCGTATTTGCTTCTTTTTATTGCTTTCCAAAACCTCGCCCAAAGTATTGTGCAGGTTTTCCTTAATGTAAACGACGTGGATATTTCCGAAAGAATCATCATAATTTGTAAGCGTTACAAAATAAAGCGGAAGCGTTTTCATTCCATATCTTTCGTAATCCTTTTGGGTCAAAACCTCGGTGAGTTGTCTACCGCGATCGGTCCTAAAGTTGAAGAAAATCACCACGTCATCTTTTTCAATGGTTGCAACGGGTTTGCCTTCGGAAGTAGTCATCACGATGGGTTCGATAAATTCATCGGAAATGCCTTCCGCATAACTTTCTTCAATACTTTTCACGGCCTTGGTTGAAGGTTTCCCTATTCCGAAGCGCAGCAAATCGTAGGCTTTTTTTACGCGTTCCCAACGTTTGTCGCGGTCCATGGCGTAATAGCGGCCAATAATGGAAGCGAGTTTCCCGCCTGTTTTTTCCAAATGGTTTTGTAAGTCAGCAATAAAACCCTTTCCCGAATGTGGGTCCACATCACGGCCATCGGTAAAGGCGTGGACGTACATATCTTTTACACCAAATTCTTGGGCAGCGGTTAGCAATCCCTTTAAATGGTCCATGTGCGAATGTACACCCCCGTTGGAAACAAGGCCTAAAAAATGTACTTTTTTGTTGTGAAAAATTGCGTGATTGAATGCTTTTTCCAGCTCAGGTTCACTTTTCAGTGTTCCGTTTTTCACGGCTATATTTATTTTGGCGAGGTCTTGATAAACGATTCTTCCCGCGCCCAAGTTCATATGTCCCACCTCGCTGTTGCCCATTTGGCCCTCGGGAAGACCCACGTTCATTCCGTGGGTGAGCAATTGTGCGTGCGGATATTTTTTATAAAGCGAATCGATAAAAGGGGTATCGGCCTGTGCGATGGCAGAAACGGCAGGGTCTTGCGTAATGCCCCAACCATCGAGTATCATTAAGAGAACTTTTTTGTTCATGGTGCAAAGATAAGTTTAAATGTTTATGGGTTTAAAAGTTTAGAAGTCGATGAGTTGAGAAGTTTATATATGAGGAAACAAAAATCTTGAATTTTAAAACCTTGAATTTTGAATCAATTTAGGAAAGCAACTTCGGATTAATATCAAAAATATTTTCTTTTACATATTTTGAAACGAAAGCTTCGGAAAAATGTTCATTGCCCATTATTTTTTCTTCGGAAAGCATTTTTTTCACGTCAATCTGCTCTTTATAAACTTTCAGCATTGGGATGGAGACTGGTGCATAGCTGAAATGCCACGGTTCATATTTAAACCCTTTTCGATTGCCGTTGTCGGTATAGACTTCGTAAAAGTCGAATTTCTCCGCATTGTCATTCAACCACATTTTCAGTTTGCAGAAAGGTCCGTTTCCGTGGAAATTTTCGGGCATTAACACATTTGTGGGCCGTGGGGCGTTGGCGTCAATAATGTCGATATCTGTTCCCCAATGGTGGCGCGAAGTACCGGGAATGGTGGAATATTCTATGATTTTTTCAATGGCCTTTTCGGGAGTGAGCCCTTCATTTGTTAAGCGCTTGTATTTTCCCTCAAAAATTTCCTTTTGTCGCTGAAAGCTTCGGTACGCGGAAACCACTTCGATGTTTATATTTTCCTTGGCGGCCGCAGCTTTCATTTTTAAAAATGCTTCCTTGGCGGTTTTGTGCATCTTTGAGGTATAGCTATCGCCCACAATATCTGGATTTCCCTTTCCTATTAATTGGTTTCGGGTAAATTCTTCTGAAAAATTACGGAAGGAAATTTGCGGAAAAATAGCCAAACCGAGTCCGGCAATGCCTGAAATTTTAATAAATTCGTTGCGCTTCATTGTATGAATTAGTGAAGTTTTAAAAGTACCAATATTTTGAAAGATAACGCCATTTCCATCCGTATTATTGACCCAAAAGAAATTTTCAGTATTGTGCCATTGTTGCAAAAACTGGGTAACTACACGGTTGCCGAAGCTGTTATAAAAGAGCGTTTGCAGGAAATGACACAGCAGAATTACGAATGCCTCGGAATTTTTGACGCGGAAAAATTAATCGGCACTTGTGGTTTGTGGTTCCAAACCCGACACTACGCAGGGAGAAGTCTGGAAATGGATCATGTAATAATTGACGACGCCTACCGAGGTCATGGTGTTGGCAAAATGCTTGTAGAATTTGTAAGCGATTATGCCAAGAAAAAATCCTGCAATTGGGTGGAGCTAAATAGTTATGTGCATAACTTCCCTTCACATAAATTTTTTTATAACCAAGGTTTTGTGGCGAAGGGCTATCATTTTGTGAAGGAACTTTAACTTCAACTTTGCGCAGTCAACAGTCTCTCGATCATTGAGCGCAGCTGAAATGACACTTGGGCCGGCCCACAACTAAGCCTGCAATTCAAACAAAAACCTGTTGGATTTTTAATATTACAAAGCCCATTTCTGACCTCTTTGGCGACAGCAAATGCGCAAATCCTATACTGTCAATATCACTTTAAAAATAATCAACCGTCCCAAATAAGTACTGCTTGGGTAAAACATAAGTTATATTTAGATTTCAATTATAACGTATATAAAGTGTATTTATAGTATATATATAGCGTGTTTAAAGCGTATTTATAGTGTATAATAGTTATATAGACTTCTACTTTAATATAACTCCAAAACGATTGCAACCCTTAAAAAGAATCAGGTAAATAAAAATCCTATTGTTTCTATTATAGCTGACTTCGCTACCCCTAGACCCATCAGTAGGTTAGGGATAATGCTTTTAAATACCAAACTCTTGGAATAGATTTTCTAAAGTGTATAAATGCGGAACACCTAACTAAAAAGATAGATAATAGAAACTCTCAAAGGGTTTAAAATTGTTGAATTGTAACAGAAAGATATAGCAATAAAAAAGTTATCAATCCCAGAGAATAACAATATTACAATCGTAGCCCGTCCTAAGCGTCTACCGTTCAAGAATATACAACCTTAATGAAATTTTAGCGAAGTCCCGCTTTTCACCTCATACGGCTCTTTTCCCTGTTCAAAAACGCGGGCTTTCAATTCACCTTTTAACATAATCTCATCGCCTTTTACACGAAGCCAACTGCCCTCGCGCAGCCCGATAACGGGAATTGTGTTTTGGGTATGAAATTCCGCAATACGGGTCTCTCGGGTTTCGCCCATGTGTTTGCTATTTGGATCAGGGTCCAAATAATGCGGGTTGAGGTTGAAGGGAATCACGCCCAAAGTTTTAAACGAAGGCGGATAAACAATAGGCATATCATTAGTTGTTTGCATGGAAACTCCGCAAATATTGCTGCCCGCGCTGGTGCCCATATACGGTAATCCGTTAAAAATAGCTTCACGAAGCGGTTGCATAATTTCCAAACGGTAGAGCGCGCTTACCAAAACAAAGCTATTTCCGCCGCCGGTAAATGCGCCCTTTGCGTTTTTTAATGCTTCCACAGGGTTGTCAAAAGTGTGCAATCCAATCAGTTTTTTACCAACTTTCTGAAATGCTTTTGCAACTTTTTCAGTGTATTCGTCGTGGCTGATGCCGCTGGGGCGGGCGTAAGGGATAAAGATTACTTCTTCGGTGTTTTTAAAAAGCTCCGCTATTTCATCGGTTAGATAATCTAGATATTCCCCGCCGTAAACGGTGCTGGTGCTGGCTGTTATTAGGTTTTTCATTATTGTTTATTTTCAGAAATGTAAATTTAACTATTGCATCTGTAAACTTTACCTTTTCGATAACAAAACAAAACCGTACTTTTAGGGAATGACAAAAAAACTACTCCTTCTATTATTAATTCTTGCAACCCCGGCACTCTTTGCGCAGGATATTGACCGCACAAAAGTTTCCGGCAAAGTGCATGTTCCCCAAGGGGAGGATGCCGAGGGCATTTCGGTTTATAATATTTCCTCACAAAAAGGAACTGTGACTGATGCCGATGGAAGCTTTGAAATTGATTTGGCGGAAAACGACCGAGTGCAAATAACCGCGCTGCAGTACCAATCTTTCACAGTTATTGTTGATAAAGGAGTCATAACCAGAAAAGTGATGAATATTTTCCTGAATCCTTCCGTAAACCAGTTGGAAGAAGTGGTAGTCCGCCCATACGACCTTTCTGGAAATATAAATGTAGATGTAAAAAAAATCCCCACCTATAACGTTACAAAGGACTGGGACCTGAGCTATGAAAACCTGGAATACGGCTACACCTTTGTGCCCGATGATAAAACAGCTGTTCCGGGGAATGCCGCAGAAGAAGCGCTACACGGCAACGCACTTAAAAATGGCGCAAATATTCTGGCGCTTTTGGGAGGAGTGGCACAATTGCTTTTTCCGGAAGGCAAAAAGATAACGTTGGTTGAAAAACAGGAAACCCAAAGCGCAATTAGCAATAACATACAACAGCGATTTAGCAAGGATTTTATTGCGGCAAATTTTGATATACCAGAAAATAAAGCCGTTGACTTCCTTTTCTATGCCCAAGAAAACGGACTTGACCAAAATTTACTGAAACCCGAAAACGAAATGCAGTTGACGGAATTTCTGTTCAAAAAAAGCGAGGAATATAAAGCGCGCGGTGAGTAAATTTAGAAATAAGACGTCTGAAAAAAGTGTATTTCAAAAACAATCTTCCAAAAAACCTGTAACATTTCAGAAATGAACCGTCTAATGTTCCATTAGTTTGCCCAATTTTTATATGAAGTATTTTAGAATCTTACTTTTATTACTCATCTTTCCGCTTATTTCGGCTACTTCCGCACACAAATTTTATGTGAGTATTACCAAAATTGAATATGTGAAGGAGAAAAAATCACTTCAAATAATCACTAAAATTTTTACCGACGATATTGAGGATGCGTTACAGCATCGCTACGACCCCTCCATTTCGCTGGACACCAAAAAGGAAACCGAAACTTCCGATGAATATGTGCAGAAATATATTATTCAAAAGCTAAACATAAAAGTGAACGGAAAACCGGTGCAACTTAATTACATCGGAAAGGAATATGATGTGGATATGCTCGTTGCCTATATTGAAGTTACGCACGTGCCCAATCTAAAATCCATCGAAATTGAAAACAAGGTATTGATGGAAATGTTTCCGGAACAGCAAAATATAATTCACCTAAAAACAACAAATAGCCGAAAAAGTTTGATGCTTGACAAGGACGAACCCAGCGGCAAACTGAAATTTGACTAAATCAACAAAATCACTTTAAATTTCCCAATTAGTATGCGATTATTCAATTCCCTTTTATTTACGGCGCTTTTCCTCTTGGCGGGAACGGTTTCAGCCCAGGATGAAACAGATTCCCAAAAACGGGAGCCTGGCCATTATAACACAAACCGTTTTAAGCAGCTTTACGAAGAATTTTCAACCCCAAACATGTTCCGGACCGCAAGTGGAGCTCCCGGCCCCAGCTATTACCAGCAGCAGGCGGACTATGTTATGGACATAGAATTGGACGATAAAAACAAGAAGCTTTCGGGTTTTGAAACCATTACCTATTCAAATAATTCGCCCGACCCGCTTGAGTTTCTTTGGGTGCAATTGGACCAGAACAAAAGGGCAAAGGACTCAAAGTCGCCCTTGATTGAGCCTTCCGATGCACTGCCGGGCGATATGGCCGAAAATTTTGTAAAGAATTATATGGGAAATCCGTTTGACGGCGGGTTCAATATTTTGGAAGTAAAGGACGCTAAGGGTAATCCGTTGAAATATACCATCAACCAGACAATGATGCGGATTGATATGCCGAAAGTTTTAAAGCCCGGAGAAAAATTCGTCTTTTCAATAAAGTGGTGGTACAACATTAATGACCACGTAGTGGACCGTGCCCGTAGTGGGTACGAAACCTTTGAGGACGGTAATCGCGGTTATGTCATTGCCCAGTTCTATCCCCGGATGGCGGTTTATAATGATGTGGAAGGCTGGCAGAACAGCCAGTTTTGGGGAAGGGATGAATTTGCGCTGCCCTTCGGAAACTTTGAAGTGAACATAACCGTGCCCGCAGACCACATTCTGGATGCCACGGGAGAACTTCAAAATAGAAAGGATATTTTCACCAAGGAAATGATGGCGCGCTATGAAGCCGCCAAAAAATCATTTGACAAGCCTGTCGTCATCGTAACCCAAGCCGAAGCGGAAGCCGCTTCAAAAGGCTTTTCAACGGCAAAAAGAACCTGGAAATTTAAGGCCGAGAACGTGCGTGATTATGCCTTTGCAACTTCCCGAAAATACATTTGGGATATGATGGCCGTGAAAATGGGCAGTGGTTCCGTAATGGCGGTTTCACTGTATCCGCCCGAATCCAATCCACTTTGGGAAGATTGGTCCACCCGAGCGGTTGCCAGTACTTTAAAAACCTATTCTCGGATGACTTTTGATTATCCGTATCCTAAGGCAATTTCAGTAAGTGCAAAAAACCAGGGAATGGAATATCCCATGATTTGCTGGAACCACGGCCGCCCAAACAAAGATGGAACCATCAGCGACCGTACAAAATATGGAATGATAAGCGTGATAATCCACGAAGTGGGACATAACTATTTCCCGATGATTGTAAATAGCGACGAGCGCCAATGGACCTGGATGGACGAAGGTTTGAATACCTTTACCCAATACGTTGCCGAACAGGATTTTGGAGAGGAATATCCCGAAGCGATTGCGCCCAACAAAAAATATCCATCGCGCCGCGGTCCCGCAAAAAACATTGTTGACTATATGGCCGGCGACCAAAGTCAGTTGGCGCCCATTATGACCAAGGGGCTCAATACCTATAATTTTGGCGCAAATGCCTACGCAAAGCCTGCAACGGCGCTCAACATTCTTCGCGAGACCATTATGGGCCGCGAGCTTTTCGATTTCGCCTTTAAAACCTACGCCAACCGCTGGATGTTTAAGCACCCTACGCCGGAGGATTTTTTCAGGACGATGGAAGATGCCTCCGCAGTCGATCTGGATTGGTACTGGAGAGAGTGGTTCTACACAACCGATTATGTGGATATTGGCGTGAAAGAGGTGAAAAAATTTTACGTTACTTCCAAAATAAATGCGGAAGCCAGACAAATGATGGACGCCAATGGTATAAAGGAGAGTGATTTGCCGCCTTTGGTATATTTTGTAAAAGAGGATAGTGAGGATTTTGAGGAAAGTATGCGCGATGTGAAAATTGAAGACGTAAAAACGCTTAAGGAATATATAGCCGATAATATTCCCGCGGAAGAGCGGGCCAACCTAAAAAATCCGAGATTTTTCTACGAGATTATATTTGAAAAGCCCGGAGGAATCCCGATGCCGATAATTGTACAGTTGACTTACAGCGATGGAAGCTCTGAAAGAATAACTTATCCTGCTGAAATATGGCGCAAAAATGATGAATCCGTTGGCAAGTTTTTTGGATCCGAAAAAGAAATTATCAAAATTGAGGTAGATCCAGACGAAGAAACCGCCGACATTGACACGAGCAACAATACGTGGCCAAAACGCAAAAAACTGGGTGCTTTTGACAAATTCAAAAATAAGACGAACCCCGATTAATAAAAAAATTTTCTAAAAATGCCCTTCTTCAATATTTATTGCGGAAGGGTTTTTTGTATGCTATCATTTTCAGAAAAACTCCTCGCACATCACCCGTAACTCATAACTCATTACTATATTTGCACCATGATTTCACAGGCAATCTTTCTTTTTATCAGCGGTGCCGAAATAGGTTTCATCCTGTTCATCGTGCTATTGGTATTTGGCGCAGACAAAATTCCCGAGATAGCACGCGGAATGGGCAAGGCTATGCGACAAGTAAAAGATGCCACCAACGATATTAAATCTGAAATAACCAAGAGCGCCGAAAAACAAGGGATTGATTTAGACATTACCAAAGATGTCCAAAAACAGATAGACCAAGTAAAAGAAGACGTTGATGAGGTTACCGGCCCTATTAAGCGAAAATTTTAAATCACTCTCGAAATAGTCAATCCATCGCGGATGGGCAAAATCACCGTTTCCAGTTTGGGGTGTTCATTCAATAATTTATTATACTGAAGAAGCGCCTTGGTGTCTTCGTCATCTTCCTTTAATTCTTCAACTACTTTTCCGCTCCAAAGTACGTTATCACTTAAAATTACGGAAGCTTTTTTCAACTTCGGCAGAATAATTTCGAGATAGTTTGGATAATTGTTTTTATCGGCATCAATAAATACCAAATCGAAGGTTTTATCGAGCTTGGGAATGATTTCCAACGCATTTCCCAAATGCTGAAAAATCTGCTTTCCGAAAGGCGATTCGTTAAAATATTTTCTTTGGAAATCAAACAATTCCTCGTTGATGTCTATGGTGTGGAGTTCCCCATTTTCTTGCATTCCTTCCGCCAAACATAATGCTGAATAACCTGTATAAGTTCCTATTTCCAAAATATTTTTGGGTCGAATCAATTTTGAAAACATACTCAAAACACGACCCTGCAAATGCCCGCTCAGCATCCGCGGCTGCAACTGTTTTTGCCAGGTTTCGCGATTCAATCTTTGAAGCAATTCGGGTTCAGGTTGCGAATGTTTTTCTACGTAATCGTTTATTTTTTCGGGAAGAAAATCCATTTTGAAATTTTTAGTGAATGCCGCCCATCATTTTTTTGACAATTGGCGAAATAAGTATTGCAAATATACCAACAAACACGCTAATTACGCCAAAACTTGCATATACCGAAACGTAAGAAAACAACTGCTGAAACGCATCGCTTTGCCCCGAAGCTATCTGCGGCGATAATCCGGTGATGTATTTTGTAATATTTCCGAAGAATCCTTCTGAAAAAACGTTTGAATTTCCATTGGAAACTGTGGTGAGTTTCGCAATTTTTCCTGCGAAAAAGTGTCCGTAAAAATTAGCGGAAAACCACACGCCCATAATGAAAGCTACGTATTTTATGGGCGAAAGCTCCGTCATTTTTGAAAGCCCGATAGGCGAGAGGAAGAGTTCCCCAACGGTCAAAACCATGTAACCGATTACCAAATAACCCATCGAGGTTCTCGCAAAATCGTCAACGCTATGGGCCGAAAGGGCGAAAACGATAAAACCGAGACCGAGAAACAGCAATCCCAAACCAAACTTTACGGGCGAATTTGGATTGATTTTTCTTTGGCTTAAAAAAGTCCAAAGCATCGAAAACGGGATGGCGAAAAGTATGATGAACCCTGCATTGATACTATTGGTTCCAGCGGCGTCCATCCAAACCAGATTTACATTTCTATCGGCAAAAAGCGTCAGCGAACTTCCGGCCTGTTCAAAAATGGCAGCGAAAAGCGTGTATAAAATGGTGAAGTAAACGGCCACGAGCAATCGTTTTCTTTCCTTTGAAGTCACTTTTGTAAGAATATACCCAATGTAAAAAACCAAAAACGCCGAAACAATCCACACCAAATACCCTTCAAATTCATTGAAACGGACAAGCGTCGCAAAAACCCCAACCGAAGCGATGGAAGCCAAAACAATCCATTTCCCGCGATTTAACCCGAATTTTTTACGCTCGTAAAGCTGCTGATTTGGCACATGGCCCTTATTTCCGAAGACATTATTTTTCAACCCACTTTTAAAAACCAAAAGTCCGGTAACCATGCCAATTCCCGCCAAAACAAAGCCGTAATGCCAACCGTATGCTATGGCAAACCAAGCGCATAAAAGCGGTGCGATGGCTGCGCCCAAATTTATTCCGAGGTAAAAAATGGTGAAGCCCGAATCGCGCCGCGCATCGCCCTGGGCATACAATTCGCCTACAAATGAGGAAATATTTGGTTTGAAAAATCCATTCCCAACAATAATCAATCCGAGGGAGCCATAAAAGAAAACGGGCATTTCAATGGAAAGGAAAAAATGCCCAAAAACCATCAAAATACCGCCGAGGATAATTGCTTTTCGGTAGCCCAAAATTTTATCGGCCAGAATCCCGCCAATCATAGGTGTTACATAAACCAAAGACATATAAGCCGCATAAACCCCGAAAGCCATATCGTCGTCATACAAAAGATGTTTGGTCATATAAAGTACGAGCAGGGCGCGCATTCCATAAAAGGAAAAGCGCTCCCACAGTTCTGCGAAAAATAGATAAAGAAGTCCTTTTGGATGGCCGAAAAGTTGCGGTTGTTCCGCCTCGGAGATTACATTGCCCATAACTGAAAATTTAAGTTGGGACGAATGTAGAACGGATTGTAAGCGGAAACTTTCGCAGTTTCAAATTATATCAAAAAATAGCGGAATGTGCGTAATTGTGAATGCGGTTACAATGAGTTACAAAACGCTTTGTAGTCTTTGTTTTCGGCGCTTTCGGAAAATTCCTCTAGCAATCTTTTGTCGATGGAAATGTTGTTCGGAACAATCCGCAAACGGTATTTACTTTCGCCAATAAAGGTGAAAAGATCACGGCGATCGAGCTTTTGTGAATCGTCCAATTGAAGAATATCGTTGATGTTTTCGATAATTCGGGTGAGATAGGTTTGGTTTTTTATTTCACCACCAAGATTTACGGGAATGGTTTGCGAATCGCCTTCAGCAAACTTTCTTCGGATGGCAAATTTCAGCAGATTTTTATACTGCGTGGTTTTGGAACCGAAATCGATGGTTTGGTCGTAAATGTTTTTGGTGGGAATATTCAATTTTACCAAACTCCAATCCAAAAAATGGATTGTAATTTCATTCGGTTTTGGAGTACTCGCAAGCCGAATAACCCAAGTTGTCGCCAACACCAAAAAGATAGAAATCAAAGAAGTCTTTGCAATGATTTTGATGAAATTGTTGCTAAAATCATTTCCGAAGGTTAGGAAAACTTCAGAAATCTGGGAAACGAAAATTAAAACTATCACCAAAATCGAAATGACGCCAATCACTTTCAACCCGCGATAGGCAAAGGTTCTATAGAAGGAAACGCCTAGTAAATAACACAAAAAGGCAGAAAGCGACAAATCTGGAATTCCGCTTATGCGTATGTTTTTCACGATATTATTTTCGTTCAAAACAAAGGGCAACACGAAGGTGAGAATTGAGGTTAAAATGATGACCGCAATAATTTTTTTGATGTTTTTTTTGTTGTGATAAATAAAACCCGGCGCATAATAAAAGTAAAATAGCGCGAGCAACAAAAACATATTGTTGACGATAGAAAATAGGTTTACAGCAATATTGTAACCCTGGGTTTGTGTGTAGTTGAAAACAGTGCCCCCATAAATCCAGCAGCCCGAAAGCACCCAGACAAACATGGCGCAACTCAAATAGAGCAAACCTTTGTCAACCCTTTTTCGCGAATCGTCCTCCTCTAAAAGTTGGCTAAATCGGTTGCGGATGTTGAACCAAAGCGCGAGCAGCAAAACTCCGCCAAGAAAGGCGATGCAAATATGTGAAAGGATGTAAAACTTGGCTACTTCGGTCATTATTCGCCCAAAATTCTTTTGACTAATTTTTGTCTGGAAGCTTCGTCGTCGCCGCAAAGCCATTGTATCACGTTGTCTTCCCACATGGCATCGGCTTCTTCGAGGGTTACAATCTTTCGTTCCAAGGCCAGATCCAAAATTTTTCCAGGATAGGAAGATTGGGGGGCGCTCTCCATTTCACCCAGTGGATATGGGTCATCCAGCCCCACCAAAACCTGTTTGGCTCCCTGGTTTCTTACCAGCAGTTCCAGGGAACCCGTATCGTGAACCAAGGTATCAAAGAAAATATTTTTGTGGCCAACAGCTTTCCGGGGATGCGTTTTTCCTTCAAAAAGATCGGGACGGCCGTCAAATCCTTGGATTCTTCTTCCCAAATTTATCTGTGCCAACTGGCCGCCGTGGGCAAAACAGGTTCGCATTCCGGGATATTTATCTGCATAACCGTTCAGTGTTAAAAAATGATAGGCATCTGCACACTGCGCGAGCATCCAAATAAGGTGGAAACGCCAAGCTGTGTTTTCAAGTTTTATAAATTTTTCGCCATCGTAGGGATGGATTTCTACAGCGAGATTATATTTTGAAGCGAGTTCAAAAATAGGCTCGTTCTCCTCGTCAAAAATGCAGCGCCACGTACCAATGGTATCCATATAATGCGTGGGTAGGCACAGCAATTGCAGACCAAGTTCTTCCACACAGCGCTCCATTTCCCACATTGCCCCTTTGATCAGACCGGGATGTACCACAAAACCGCAGGTAAATTTTGATGGATGGTCGTGCTGTACCTTTGCGTTGAAATCATTCTGAAAACGCAATGCCTGCTTCATTTCTTCCACGCGCAGCCCGTTTCCGTAAAGTTGGGAAAGGTTTAAAACCACGGCGTGGTCTATTTTGAAACGCTCCATCCATTCCAGTTTTTCATTCAAAAAGAAACTGGAATCGGTAACGGGGCGGCTCCAATCTTTTTGGAGCATAAATTTTCGGTCCTTATCTACCCAAAAAATTCCTTTATCCTGCATAAACTGCGGAATTTCCTCGGGATAGGGAAGAAGGTGTGAGTGACCGTTGATGCGGAGTTTTCGTTTCATAAGAAAATTTAAAGAATGCTAAAGTTACAAACTTTTAGTGCGTCCACCATCTACTGGAAGGTTTATTCCGTTGATGTAGCTTGCGGCTTCACTGGCCAAAAATGCAACAGCATTTGCAATTTCACCCGGTTGGGCGAAACGCCTTGCCGGAACAAGACTTTTCATAAACTCACAGGCCTCTTTTTCGGTTTTATTCATGCGTTTTGCAGCATTTCCAACAATGTCATCCAACCGGTCAGTAGCTGTAAAACCTGGCAAAACGTTGTTCACCGTTATCCCGAATTGGCCCAACTCATTCGCCAGAGTTTTGCTCCAACTTGCAACCGCGCCGCGAATGGTATTGCTCACGCCCAGCCCGTCGATAGGCTGTTTTACCGAAGTGGAAATGACATTGATAATTCTGCCGTAATCAGCTTCCTTCATGCCGGGGACGAGCGCCTGTACCAAAATCTGGTTGCAAATTACGTGCATTGAGAATGCTTTTTCAAATTCCTCGGTTTCCGCGGAAAAGATGGGACCGCCTTTTGGACCGCCCGTGTTGTTCACCAAAATATGAAATGTTTTGTTGGAAGCGGCCAGCTCGGCCTTTTCCTTTACCTGTTTCGGATTGGTAAAATCCGCAATGAAATAGTTGTGTTTTTGGCCTTTCTCGTGCGGAAGTTCTATTAATGTTTCCTTCAATTTTTCCTCATCGCGCGCAACCAAAGTTACGGTTGCCCCAAGTTTTGCAAGTTGAATTGCTGTAGCTTTCCCAATGCCGGCAGTACTTCCGCAGACCAATGCGTTTTTATTTGTTAAGTCTAAATTCATAGTCAATATTCAATATTCAATGTTCAATGTTCAATTCTCAATATTTTTATTCCTCATCCCTCATCCCTCATCCCTCATCCCTCATACCTAATAACTAATACAAACATTCTTCGCCTCCGTAAAAAACCGAAGTGCCTCAAAACCCCCTTCACGACCCACGCCGCTGTCTTTCATTCCGCCGAAAGGGGTTCTCAGATCACGGTTCAGCCACGTATTTACCCAAACAATGCCCGCTTCAATTTCTTTTGAAATGCGCATCGTGCGGTTCAAATCTGAAGTCCAAAGAGTTGAAGACAATCCATATTTCACGGAGTTTGCCATTTGTAAAACTTCTTCCTCGGTTTCAAAAGGCATAATAGTTACTACGGGTCCGAAAATTTCTTCTTGGTTTACGCGGCATTGGTCGTCAAAAACCTCAATGACCGTGGGTTCCAAATAATAACCATTTTCGAAATTTTTCACAGAAACCCTATTTCCACCGCAAAGGATTTTTCCGCCTTCTTTTTCAGCGAGTTTAATGTATGATTCCACTTTTTCCAAATGTGGTTTGGAAACCAAAGCGCCCAAATTGGTTTCGGCATCAAAGGGATTCCCCACTTTTAGTTGCTTTACTTTTTCAACAAAATTTTTTTTGAATTTTTCAAACATTGGTTTCTCCACAAAAATTCTACTGCCGCAAAGGCAAATTTGGCCTTGGTTTGCAAAGGAAGAGCGCACGGTAACTTCCAGCATTTTTTTATAATCGCAATCTGCGAAGATGAGGTTTGGGTTTTTTCCACCGAGTTCCAAAGACAGTTTTTTGAACATTGGCGCTGCGGTTCGGGCAATGTGTTCACCGGTTTTGGTTCCACCTGTAAACGAAATTGCTTTAATGTTTTTATGCTCCACAATCGCTTGCCCTGCGGAAGGGCCCGTGCCGTGAACGATATTTAAAACTCCTTTTGGCAAACCGGCTTCGGAGCATATTTCACCCAAAAGAAAAGCCGTCATAGGCGTTACCTCACTGGGTTTTGCAATAACGCAGTTTCCAGCGGCGATTGCCGGGGCGATTTTCCAAGTAAATAAATATAACGGAAGGTTCCACGGCGAAATACAACCGACAACGCCAAGCGACTGGCGCAAGGTGAAATTCATTGTATTCAACCCGACACTCTCGTGGGCTTCACTGGAAAACTGGGTGATTGCATTTCCGAAAAATCGAAAGTTTGCAGAGGCCCGTGGAATATCTACTGCCAAAGCCAAACTTAATGGTTTCCCGTTGTCCTTTGCTTCGGCTTCCGCCAAATCAACCAATTTTTCTTGAATTAAATCTGCAATTTTTAAAAGAATTCTACTACGCTCGTCAATGGTTGTGTTGCTCCATTTTGGGAATGCTTCTTTTGCAGCTTGATATGCAGTTTCAATATCCTCGGCATTTGAATTTGCAATCTGCGAATACACTTCCCCATTGGACGGATTGTAATTGTCCAACCATTTTTTGGAAATTGGTTCAACGTATTCGCCGTTTATGTAGTTAAGGATTTTTTGCATTTTATAACGGTTTATAAGCCATCGCCTTAATCTCCACCACCAAATAAGGATGTGGCAATTGATGCACCGCTACCGTAGTGCGCGTTGGCCCAGTTTCCTTATTGAAATATTCTGCGTACACTTGATTATAGCCAGCAAAGTCGTTCATATTTACCAAAAAGCTGGTTACGTCCACCACATCGGCCATTGTTGCGCCTTCGGTGGCGAGGTAATCTTTTATGTTTTCCAACACGGCGCGGGTTTGTTCTTTTATGTCGAAATGCATCGTACCCATTTCGTCCACTTTGTGGACGCCCGCAAAGGTATTGTCGGGCAAACGCGAACTTGTACCGCTAATAAATATAAAATCGCCCACGCGCTTTACGTGCGGATATGCGCCGCGCGGCGTTGCTTTTCCTTCTACTAATCTGCTTTTGTTGCTCATAATGTATGTTTTATCCAAACGCCACTTCATCGTCGTGAAGGATGGCTTCGGTTTCTTTTTTTACTAGTTCCAGTTTTTCTTTTAAGGACATTTCTTCGGTGAGTTTCCCATCGTCCAAAAGGTTCAAAATCGCTTTGTCCTGCGCACGTCCACGTTTTAAAGCTTCAGAATAAGTGATTGATTCCTTAAAGGTAACCAAAGAATATTTGCTGTAATAATCTTCGGGAAATTCTGCCTCAAAAGCGGTTTCCAGTTTTCTTTTCTTTTGAAAAATTTCCATCGCGGTGTGCTCTTTCATTTCGTGGAAATTATCAACCGCCAAATCTGCAATGGCATCCGTATCTTTTTTCCGAAGGGCTTCGTATTCCTTAAAAATCATTTCCCAATTAACTCCTTCCCTTTGGGAAGGCTGGGATGGGACATATTTCTCAAGAATTTCATCAAAAACCACAACATCCTCAAAAGAAGCGTTCATTCCCTGTCCGTAAAAAGGCACGATTGCGTGGGCCGCATCGCCCATCAACAGTACTTTTCCGAAGGCATTCCACGGCGAACATTTTACAGTTCCCAAAGGTCCAGTTGGGTTTCCGAAAAATTCTTCGGCAAGGTTTGGAATCATTTCCACCACATCGGGAAATTCTTTGTTGAAATATTCGTGGACCATTTCTGGCGAGGTCAAATTCGCGAAACAGTAATCGCTGTTTTCATACGGAAGAAAAAGCGTTACGGTAAAACTTCCATCCAGATTTGGAAGCGCAATCAGCATATCCTCACCGCGCGGCCAAATGTGCAAAGCGTTTTTATAGGTTCTGTAACCGCCATTCTCAGTAGCTGGGATTTCAAGTTCTTTGTAACCGTGGCTGAGCCATTGCTGCGAAAAACTAAAAAGAAACTTGTGATTCTCAAACATACTTTTGCGAACCGCTGAACCTGCGCCATCGGTTCCAAAAATTACATCAGCTTCTATTTTTATTTCTTTTTTTGAATTGAAATCCCTGAATGTTGCCGAAGCATTTTCCAAATCAACTTCTTCGCAAGCGTGGTTGAAAATTATATTGACGTTCGGCATTTTTTCAGCTTCATCGAGTAAAAGCATATTCAAGCCGGGACGTGAAATGGAATTGATGTATTCATCCTTTCTTCCGCTGTACGGACTCAAAAAAGTGTTTCCCGCTTTGTCGTGAATCATCCGACCGTTCATTGGGATGCAGAGTTTTTTGGCTGCTTCCTCAACACCCGCAAGCCTTAAACCGCGCAGCCCGCGATCGCTCAGCGCCAAGTTTATTGAACGTCCGGCATCTTGGGTTACTTTGCGCAAATCGGGGCGTTTTTCAACCAAGGTTACTTCATAGCCACGCTGTGCCATTCGCAATGCGAGAAGGCTTCCGCAGAGGCCGGCACCGATTATTAGTATGTTTTCTTTTTTCGCCATTTTATTTTAAAACCTTCTTTAATTTTTCCGAAAAGTGAAATACATCCTCAAAACTGTTATAAAGCGGGGCAGGAGCTACACGGATTACGTCGGGCTCTCGCCAATCGCTAATTACGCCAGCTTCGGTCAATTTTGTATGTAAATTTTTATCTGCGTTTTTCACTTGAATTGAAAGCTGGCAGCCACGTTCCCCAGGATTTCTTGGAGTGATTACGTTAATTGCATCGTTTTTCATTTCGTCCAACAAAAACTCCAAAAAGCCCGTAAGTTTTTCAGATTTCTTCCGAAGGTTTTCAAAACCCGCTTCCGCAAAAGTGTCCAAAGAAGCGCGAATAGCGGCCATTGAAAGAATTGGTGGGTTGCTTAGTTGCCAACCTTCAGCGCCGGGTAAAGCATCAAACTCGTGCCGCATATTGAAACGTGTTTTTTTATTGTGGCCCCACCAGCCCGCAAAACGGTTGAGGTTTTCATTATTTGCGTGGCGTTCGTGTACAAAGCACCCGCCAAGACTTCCCGGGCCGCTGTTTAAATATTTATAGGTACACCAAACGGCAAAATCGGCACCCGTTTCGTGCAGATTTGGCTGAATGTTTCCAACTCCGTGCGCCAAATCGAAACCAACCATGCAATTGTATTTATGACCTAATTCAGTAATTTTCTTCAGCGGAAAGGATTGCCCGGTGTAATAATTGGTGCTGCCAATCATCAACAAAGCGATTTCGTTGCCGTGGATTTTCATAATTTCTTCCAAATCCTCAAAACGGCAGAGTTCCTCGCCTTTTCGGGGTTTCCAAAGTATCAATCCGTCTTTTGGGTCGAAGCCGTGGAATTTGAGTTGACTTTCAACGGCGTATTTATCACTTGGGAAAGCGTCGCTTTCAACCACAATTTTATATTTTGTTTTTGTAGGCTGGTAAAAGGAAACCATCATTAAATGAAGGTTCGTCGTCAGCGTATTCATCACCACAACTTCCGAAGGTTTTGCGCCAACGATTTTCGCCATGTTTTCGGTAAGGAATTCGTGGTATGGAAGCCACGGATGTTTTCCTTCCACGTGGCCTTCAACACCCAGATTTGCCCAATCTGCAAGCTCTTCCTTTATATATTCTGAAGTGATTTTTGGTTGCAAGCCGAGGGAATTTCCGCAGAGATAAATAAGTTCTTTGCCAGTGGCATCTTTGGGAATGTGGAATTTATTTCGGAAAGCGGCCAAAGTATCTTCGGCATCATGCTTTTTTGCGTATTCTAAGGAATTTTGAAACATTTGAATGGGTTGGGTTTTGGATTTTAACAAAAATAGGGAACTAATTACAAGCTTATTTTTTCACCGAAATATCGGTAAAATACAATTTGAAGTTACCCGTGCTATCCTTGTGCATTTTTGCAATTTCTATTCCGTTGAAATTTTCATAATCCTCCCAAGTAGTACTCATAGAGGGAGTTTCGGCATTTCCTTTTCTATAGTTCCATTCCTTTATTTTGAAATTTTCATCATAAAAAAAATCGTATGCATCGCCGGGCGTATAGCCGCCCTCATTTCCATAAACGATGGTTAGTTGGCTTAGGGTGTCTTTGGAAATGGGCGCCACGGTATGTTCTTTCTCTGAAACTGTAATTCCATCATCCCAGACCAATTGAAAGGGGGCGAGAAGCCAGTATTTATCGTTTATAAAGGCTGCGTCAGTTTTCATGCTCAGACTGTCCATTTTGGTTCTGTTATATCGTACGGTGTCTTTTTGGGAAACCATTTTTATATCACTTGTCTTATGATTCCAGGTCCACGAGCGTTCAAAATGATTCCCGCCGCGATCCACATTAAAGGTAAATGAGATTTCTGAAACATCTTTCCACGCTTCGTAACCATTCGCATTTGCTATGCGTTGGACATTAGTGAGGTTGCTCAGTGAGTCACTGTTCATAAATGATTTTTCGGCGGAAGCTTCCTTTGACTTTTGATTGTTATTGCAGCCGGCTAGGACTACCATTACTATTACTGCGGTACAGATGATCTTCATAAATTGATAAGTTTTTTTGTAAAAGTAAGGAATACTTTTGGCTTTCATATTTTTTGTATTTTTATTGTATTCAATCAATAAACTCCCAAAGGCATGCGTGTAATTGACAATAAAGAGGAAAATAGATTTGAAGCCGAGGTTGATGGCTATAACGCAATTATTGAATATTCGGTGCAACCCGGTATTTTATCTTTAAACCATACCGAGGTGCCCGAGGAACTTTCGGGCAGGGGTATAGCCAGTGAAATGACCGAAAAGGTTTTACTGCAAATAGAATTAAGAGGACTAAAAGTTATTCCCGTTTGTCCCTTCACAAAGAATTATATTGAAAAACATTCTGAATGGAAATCCATAGTGGCAAACGAGGCCAAAAAGAAAAAGCCCTCCCAAGATTAACTGGAAGGGCTTTTATGGATATATAGATAAAATTAATCTACAGCATCTTCAATATCGTCTGCTACGTCTTCAACTTCGTCGCCTACGGTTTTGTTTTCGCGGCAGCTAGTAAAGCTTGTTGCCATCAAGCCTGCTGCAAATAAAATTAAGAATACTTTTTTCATATTAGTTTGTTGTTTAAGGGTTAATATTAAAATTTAGATTGATTAAGGTCTGCGGCCAGTTGCCAATCGGTACAGAATACCAATAATTGCTAAGACCAGTAAAATGTGAATTAGGCTTCCAACAGCTTCACCGAAACCGAAGTAACCTACGAGCCATCCTATAATAAGGAGTACTACAATTAACCAGATGATGTCACCCATAATTTTAGTTTTTTAAAGTTAGTATTTCTAAAACTACAACAAAACATTTCAGATTTAAATTATTTTAACCGATGTTTAACGAAAATCGTAAATAAATTTGTAAAATGTTATCGAATATTTTTTTTGTGTTAGAGCTTAATTATTAAAATTTAAGAAAATGAATGAAGCAGAAATGTTTGAAACCAATCGCAATACTTGGAATGCCAAAGTTCCTGTACATGCCGATAGTGAATTTTATGATTTGGTCAATTTTAGAAAAGGCAAGCCATCGCTGAATAAATACGAACTGGAAGCCTTGGGCGAGGTTTGTGGACAGCGTATTTTGCATCTTCAGTGCCATTTTGGGCAGGATACGCTAAGTCTTGCGCGAATGGGTGCCAAATGTACGGGCGTTGATATTTCTGATGAAGCAATCAAATTGGCAAAGCAATTGAACACAGAATTGAAACTGGATGCGAAGTTTGTTTGTTGCAATGTTTTGGACACTTCGAAATATATTTCAGAAAAATTTGATATTGTTTTTACAAGCTACGGAACGATTGGTTGGTTGCCCGATTTAAAACCGTGGGCGCAGATGATTTCGGAACGGTTAAAGCCCGGCGGATTTTTTTATATTGTAGAATTCCATCCCATTGCTTGGATGTTTGATTATACTGTTTCGCCACCAATTATGAAATATGGCTACCAACAAAAAGAAGCGATTTATGAGGAATACCTAGGTACGTATGCCGATAAATATTCAAAAATGGTGAGCAAGGAATATGGCTGGAACCATAGTTTGGGTGAAGTGATATCTTCGCTTGCCGAAGCAGGACTTCAAATAGAATATCTAAAAGAACATGATGCTTCTCCTTATGATATATTTCCGGGACTAATAAAAAATGAAGAAGGAATGTTTGAGCTCCCTAACAAAATGTATCCTTTGGTTTTTCAAGTGAAAGCAACAAAAAATTCCACAACCGAAGCTGTGGAATTGTAATGGTTTATTTTTATAAAATTAATGGGTGGAATCCTCTTTTAATAACTCCGGAAACTTCTCCTTAAATCGATTTAACCGCGGAATGGAAACATTTTGAATGTACGGATTATCGGGGTTGTTCCGCTCGTAATTTTGGTGGTACGCCTCAGCTTTCCAAAATTTTTGAAAAGGCAAAACCTGTGCAGCAACTTTGTCGCCATTCAATTGCTTATTTAATGCGGAAATCTTTTCATCAATTATTTTCTTTTCAGCATCATTCTGGTAAAAAATAATGGAACGATAGGATGTGCCGTGGTCAGGGCCTTGACCGTTTACCTGAGTTATATTCTGTGAGCCGAAATACACATCAACCAATTGGCTGAAACTCACAACTACGGGGTCGTAAATAACCTCTACCGCTTCGGCGTGGTCAGCGTGGTTTTGATAAGTTGGGTTTTTCGTTTCGCCGCCGCTGTAGCCGGAAATGGCTTCCTTTACGCCCTTTACGCTTTCATAAATAGCTTCCACGCACCAAAAGCAACCACTTGCAAAATACGCTTTTTTTAAACCCTCAACGGTTTCAGTCTGTACGGGGGTTTGTTCTTTTTGGGCAATGGCTTCAGCCTGTTTATTGCTATCGTTTGAAGGCTTGCAGGCTCCCGGAACCGAGAACAATAAAATACCTGCAATAAGAAATGTGATTTTTTTCATAGTGATTATTTTCTGTAATTGGTCTTCTTCAACTGGAAAACCTTGCATTTAAAGTACAAAAAAAGCCCTCACAATATGTGAAGGCTATGTTATATTTAAGGATATTCTTTTATTTAAGCTTCGCAAATTTGGCTTCCATCTTTTCACGCTCTTCGGCGGCCAAGTCTGGATCGACCAAGATTCGTCCACTGTGCTCGTCAGTAATTATTTTTTTACGACCGGCAATCTCCATTTGCACTTGTGGAGGAATGGTAAAGAAAGAACCTCCAGAAGCACCACGCTCCACAGGAACTACGGCCAAACCGTTTTTCACATTGGTGCGAATGCGTTTGTAGGCTTTAATAAGTCGAGGCTCAATTTGGGATTCAAAGTTTTCAGATTCCTTGATAAGCGTTTGCTCTTCCTTCTCGGTCTCTTTCAAGATTTCGTCCAGCTCGTTTTGCTTGTGCTTTAAATGCTCAGAGCGCTCGTCAAAACGTCCTTTGGTTTCTTCAATTACTTGGTTCTTTTGCTCAATCTGTGCGCGATATTCCTTGATGTTTTTTTCCGCAAGTTGAATTTCAAGCTCTTGGAATTCAACTTCTTTACTCAAGGAGTTATATTCGCGATTATTTCGAACATTATCCTGTTGTGCAGTATATTTCTTGATGAGAGCCTTAGACTCTTCAATATTGTTCTTTTTTTCCTTGATTTGCTCTTCAATTACTTCAAGGTCTGCCTTAAGCTTTTCCAAACGGGTGTTCATACCTGCCACCTCGTCCTCAAGATCTTCCACTTCCAGCGGAAGTTCGCCACGAACGCTTCTTATTTCATCAATTCTGGAATCGATAAGCTGCAAATCGTACAGTGCTCTTAACTTCTCTTCAACAGTAACTTCGGTTTTTGTTGCCATAAATTATAAATAGCTAATAGGATTGGTATTTATTTGTGATAAAAGGACTGCAAAATTAGTAATTTTTTTCTTAAGGAAAGAATGTAAAAGCTCTTTTGTGAACTGTTCGCTTTCATAATGTCCAATATCTGCCAAAAGTAGTGTGTTTTCTGCCTTAAAGAAGTCGTGGTATTTAAAATCTGCCGAAATAAATGCATCGGCGCCCGCATTTTTTGCGGCATCGATTGCAAAAGCTCCGCTTCCACCGAGAACCGCAACCTTCTTAATTGGTTTATCCAGCAATGCGGAATGCCGCACGCTATCCGTTTTCATGGTTTTCTTTAGAAATTTTAAGAATTCGTTTTCTTCCATTCCTTGTTCCAGTTCTCCGACCATTCCCATCCCCAAATGTTGGTTTTGGTTTTCGAGTGTAGTAATTTCATAAGCTACTTCTTCGTACGGATGCGCTTCAAACAAGGCTTTTAAAATATTGCTTTGGATGTGTTTCGCAAAAGTAATCCCAATTTGGGTTTCTTCTTCAAAATGTGTTTCGCCCTTTTTTCCGATTACGGGATTGGAGGCTTCATTGCCCTTAAAACTACCTTTTCCCTCAATATTGAAACTGCAATTTTCATAATTGCCAATATTGCCTCCACCAACTGCAAAGAGGGCGTTTCTAACTTTCTCCGCATCTTTTGTGGGAGCAAATGTTATGAGTTTTTTAATGGTTTCGTTTTGTGGCATTAACACCGAACGATTTTTCAACCTGAGCTTTTCGCAGATCATTGCATTTACGCCGTTCCAGGAATTGTCCAGCGCGGTATGATTTGAGAATATGGCGATGTCGTGTTTTATTGCTTTTTGCACCACGCGTTCCACGTAGGTTTTTCCAGTAATTTTTTTCAGGCCCGAGAAAATAATCGGGTGAAAGCTCACGATGAGGTTGCAGTTTTTTTCAATGGCTTCATCCACCACTTTTTCAAGCGTATCCAGCGTTACCAAGATTCCCGAGACAGTGGCGTTGGCATCGCCGACCAACAGACCGGTATTGTCAAAATCTTCGGAATAGGAGAGCGGGGAGAGCTCTTCAAGCAGTGCGATTACTTCTTTTACCTTCATTTTTCTACATTTTCGGTAAAGATAACGGTTTGCCCAATTTTTAGCGGCTCTATTTTTATTTTAAAGCAATCCTCAATTTCTGCGGAATTAGTACTTTCGTTAAATGAATTTTCTGCGGAAGTTATTATTTCCTTTTTCAATCCTGTACGGCGGCATTACTGCGCTCCGCAACTTTTTTTATAACAAGGGGATTTTGAAAAGCAAAAGCTATGATTTTCCGGTTATCTGCGTGGGAAACCTTTCCACGGGCGGCACGGGAAAATCGCCGATGATAGAATTACTGGTTTCTTTTTTAAAGGACACTAATAAGATTGCCGTTTTGAGTCGCGGTTATAAACGGAAAACTTCCGGTTACCGCGAAGTTTTAACTGAAAGTACTGCGGAAGAAGTAGGCGACGAGCCGCTTCAGTTTAAGAAGAAATTTCCCGAAATAACCGTTGCCGTATGCGAAGATCGGCAAACAGGAATTGAAGAATTACAGAACAGGGCAGACGTAATTTTGCTCGACGATGCCTTTCAACATAGAAAGGTAACCGCCTCCTTGAACATTTTGCTCACTTCCTTTGATGAACTGTATGTGGACGACTGTATGCTGCCCGCGGGAAATCTTCGGGAACCGAAATTTGGCGCACGTAGAGCAGATATAATTGTTGTAACGAAATGTCCCGATTCTATTTCCGATTCCAAAATCGACGCCATAAAGCGAAAGTTGAAACCGAAACCAAATCAGGAATTATATTTTTCAAAAATCGGTTATGCTTCCGAAATAAAAAATTCAAAAGAAGAAAAACCGCTTTCCTATTTAAAAGATCGGAAATTCCTTTTGGTAACGGGCATTGCCAATCCCAAACCGTTGATCGAGTTTTTGAAGGGCGAAGGGTTGAACTTTGACGAAAAATCATTCCCCGACCATCATAATTTTACCGTTTCTGAAATTGAGGAGTTGCAAAAGCAGTCCTTAATACTGACGACCGAAAAGGATTTTATGCGGTTGCAGCCAATTTCAAACACTACGGAAATCTACTATTTGCCAATAAAAACCGTGATTTTGAAGGATGAAGAGGCGAAATTTAAAAGTAGTATTGAGAAAGCGATAAAAGAGAAATCGTAGTTACTTCACCAAAAAATCATTGCTGCGTAGCACGCGGTTTATCTTTTCAAAAAAGTCTTCGGCATTGAAAGGTTTTGGTATAAATTCATTGAAACCCGCTTTATAAAAATCCTCTAAATTTTCCTCAATAGTAATTGCGGTAAGAGCGATGATGGGAACGGTTCTGTTAAATTCACGAATCTTTTTCGTGGCCTCTATTCCGCTAATTCCCGGCATGTGGATGTCCATGAGGATTACGTCAAAATCTTGTTCTTTGGCGTGCTTTATGGCATCCATCCCGTTATCTACTACGGTGCACGACATTTTTTTCTTTTCAAGAATTTTCTTGGTAATCATCTGGTTGATTTTGTTGTCTTCCACAATCATCACTGATTTGTTTTCAAATATGTCATTGTCCAATACAACCTCCATATTTTTAGGGTCAACTATATTGGTTTCCGACTCCGCAATATCATAACTTATATTGAACCAAAATTTGGAACCTTCGCCCAGCTTACTCTCAAGGAATATTTTGCTGCCCATAAGTTCCAATAGATTCTTTACGATAGAGAGGCCCAGACCCGTTCCCCCGTATTTTCGGTTTATCTGAAGTGAACCTTGCGAGAACGATTCAAATATGGTGTTTTGTTTCTTTTTGGAAATGCCGTCTCCCGTATCTTCCACTTCAAAATGGACCACTACCTTTTTGGCGGTTTTTTCGGCATTTTTTACCCGTACCCAGATATCACCATTTTCGGTAAACTTGATGGAGTTGCTGATAAGGTTGATAAGGATTTGTGAAATTTTCAGGGAATCGCCCATCACTTCATTTGGCAAAGTTGGGTCGTATTCGTAATGAACATTGTTGTTTTTGGCTTCCGCAGATTTCTTTAATGCAATCAACACCCCGTCTATCCGCTTTTTCAGATTGAAGGGCGCTTTTTCAATTTCAACCTTATTGGCCTCTAACTTATTGAGGTCTAGAATATTGTTGATTAAAGATAACAGATATTCACCAGAGAATTTTAATGAATTTAGATGCTCTCTTTGTTCCGGCTTCGGATCTTCTTCCAAAAGCAGGTGCGTTAGCCCGGTTACCGTGTACATAGGCGTTCGCAACTCGTGGGTAATGGTTGAGAGAAACTGTGCCTTTGCCTGCGAAGCTTTTTCAGCATTTTCTTTTGCCTCCTGCAACTCGGTGTTTTTGTCCTGCAACAGTTCGTTTGCCTTGGCCCTTAAATTATTGTTTTTATAAAGTGATAGCGTTAAGAGCGAAAGGATCAAAATGAGGGCAATACTAAGCCAGCCTGTAAGTTTCCCAAAAAATAGCGATTTTTCCTGTTTTGTGAGGTCGTCTTGTTGGGTCGCTATTATTTCGTTCAAATCGCCAATGGCAGATTCCGCTTGAATGCCGCGTTCTATTGCTTTAAGATGGGCCTGTCGCAATGAATCCTTTCTATTGAAATAGTATTTTAGTTCTTCTTCTGCTTCAGAATTCTTTTTTTCAGCAATCAAAATCTGCGATTTAATGCGATGGTTTTCCACAATGAATTTTGTGAAACCTTGGGAATGCGAAATCTCAGAAACTTTCTGCAATAGCTCTTTTGCCTCCCTCAGTGGATTGGCATATACCTGTGGGTTAATGAGCGAAAGCGCGTCGGCAATGCTGCTGTAGGCGCTTACTTCGTGGTAAAGCATATCCTGGTCAAGGTAGCTTTGCGCAGCAGGCTTTAAATGGGAGATAGCCGTTTCGTAATCGCCGAGTCGCATTTCCAGCAATCCCTTGGCGTATAGCACATTTGCTTTGCTTTTTTCATCTTCAAGTTCGGAAAAAATTGAATCTGCCTTATGAAGATATTGTTCGGCCAATTCAATTCTTCCTTTAGAAACGAGAATGATCCCTGCCAGATTATAAGCTTTGCCTAGCTTATACGTATTTTTATAGGTTTTGCCATTTTCAATGGCCTTTTTTGTTTCTTCTAATGCTTTATCAAAATACTCCAGATTATAATAAAGCTCTGCTATGCTCAACTCCACGTCGGGTTTATAGCTTCTATATTTGGGCAGCATGGCCAGTTTATTGGCATCGTTCAGATTTTTCACCGCTTCCATAAAATTTTCGGTCTCCAGCGCTTTGCTAGCCGAATATTGAAGTTGTTTTATGGCAACAATAGTGTCCTTAATTTGCGCGGAAAGAGAATTGACTGAAACCAGCAAACACAAAACAAGGGGCAAGAAAATCTTGTATTTTAAAATCAGTCGGTGCATTGGTTGGTTTAAAGGGGCAATAAATATAGTTATTTCACTGAAATATTGTCAATTAAATCTATAATTCTGGACGAATAGCCAATTTCATTATCATACCATCCGATTATTTTAACCATCTTGCCAATTACCGAGGTCATTCCCGCATCAAAAATGCATGAATTTGTATTGCCTACAATGTCAATGGAAACGATAGGGTCTTCGGTATATTGAAGAATTCCGGCAAGTGAATTTTCGGAAGCGTTTTTGAAGGCAGTGTTTATTTCTTCTATTGAAACTTCCTTTTTCACATTGAGGGTTACGTCTGTCAAGGAACCATTTGGAACGGGCACCCGGATGCCGCAACCGCCGATTACTTCAGAAAATTCCGGAAATATTTTGGTTAAAGCCTTTGCTGCGCCCGTGGTTGTGGGCACAATGGATTGTCCCGCCGCGCGCGCACGGCGCAGGTCCCTATGGGGCTGGTCGTGCAAGCTTTGGTCGGTGGTGTAAGAGTGGACCGTGGTGATGTAGGCCTGCTCAATGCCGCAGAGTTCATTGATTATTTTCAACATTGGGGCGGCATTATTGGTGGTGCAGGACGCGTTAGATATAATTACATCATCCGCATTTAGTATATTGTCGTTTACGCCAATTACAACGGTTTTAATATCATCGTCCGACGGTGGTACGGAGAGAATTACCTTTTTTGCGCCATTTCTTAAATGGTTTTCAAGTTGTGACTTGGTTTTGAATTTGCCCGTGCATTCTATCACCACATCAATCTTTCCCCAAGAAATATCTGCTATGTTTTTTTCCGAGGAAAATTTCACCTTCTTTCCGGCAACGGTAATCCCGTTTTTTGAATGTGAAATATCTTCCTTTAAAACCCCGTGAATGCTGTCATATTTTAGCAGATGACTTAGCGTTTTGGAATCGGCCAAATCATTTACCGCAACCACCTCAATGGTAGGATGGTTCAGCAATAACCTAAAAAGGTTTCGGCCAATGCGGCCAAAACCATTAATGCCAACGGTTGTTTTTTTTTGCATTTCAGAAATTATTTAGGTAAGATGCTTTTGCGCCTTGTACGAAGAACGTACCAGAGCCCCGCTTTCCACGTGGCGGAAACCCATTTCCAAACCTATGGTCTCATATTTTTTGAACTGTTCGGGCGTAATAAATTCCTTTACCGGAAGATGCTTTTTGGAAGGTTGCAAGTACTGCCCAATGGTCAATACATCCAGCCCCACGCTGCGCAAATCTTTCATGGTCTGAATTATTTCTTCTTCCATTTCTCCCAAACCGAGCATGATACCGCTTTTGGTGCGAAGGTTGCCCGACTGTTTCAGGTAATTCAATACTTCAAGACTGCGTTCATATTTAGCCTGTATCCGTACCTCGCGTGTTAGGCGCTTTACTGTTTCCATATTGTGGCTCACAATTTCGGGCCGCACGGCTATTATGCGGTCTATGTTTCGGTTGTTGCCCTGAAAATCTGGAATTAAAGTTTCCAAAGTAGTCTCTGGGTTCATCCGGCGAATCGCCTTCACGGTTTCGGCCCAAATAATAGAGCCCATGTCCTTCAAATCATCACGATCAACAGAGGTTATAACCGCGTGCTTTATATTCATCAATTTAATGGAGCGCGCAACTTTTTCAGGCTCGTCCCAATCTATGGTTTCGGGGCGTCCGGTTTTCACCCCGCAGAAACCGCAGGAGCGGGTACAGATGTTTCCCAAAATCATAAAGGTGGCCGTGCCCTCGCCCCAGCATTCGCCCATATTTGGGCAGCTACCGGAAGTGCAGATGGTGTGCAGGTTATATTTTTCAACCACGCCGCGCAGTTCGGTATATTTTTTTCCTGTGGGTAGCTTTACGCGAATCCATTTAGGTTTGGGCGTGGGCTTTTGAATTTCCAAAGTTTCTGTGCTCATAAGGGAAACAAAAGTACGAAAAAAAGCCCCCTAACAACCAAGAGGGGAACCTCATTTTTTTGGAATTTGGTCCCAAAAACTATCGGGATGATTTTTAAGATTTGTATTTCTTACCCTTTCTCCGTAATTATTTCTGCCAGAAGTTTTCTGGCCCGAAGCAGTCTCACTTTTACATTGTTTAAAGGTTCCTCCAAGGTTTCGGAAATTTCATTGTAGCTCATTTCCTGAAAATACCTCAGGTTTATTACTTCCTGATAATGCGGTTTCAGTTGTTTAATGTAGCGTAAAAGCTCGGCGAGATTTTGCTCCCGAATCAATTTATCCTCCGGGGTAGGCGAGTGGTCCGCAATTTTCTGCACCTGCTCGTTGGAAGCGTCTGTTGTATTGGAATAGATGGAGGCGTTTTTTTTGCGCGTTTTGTCTATTTGGATATTTTTCGAAATGGCAATCAGCCAGGTTGAAAAGGTGTAGTTTTCGTCAAAAGTTTCAATTTTATCAAAAGCTTTTGCAAAGGTTTCAATGGTGATGTCCTCGGCTTCGTGCTCGTTCCTGACCCTTTTCATTTGAAAGCCGAACACTTCGTTCCAAAAATAATCCAACAAGAACTTGAAAGCGCCCTGTTTGCCCTTTTTTGCCTTTTCAATATGTAGCGCTATTTCTTCCGAAGTTATTTCCATCGCGAGTTTTTTTCGCCGCTGTTGGAAATAAAGATACTTAATTGTGTGAAGACTAAAAACAATTCGTAAAAAGGAATGAACGGTACCAAATCCTGCTCTTTCAGTTTTTTTGCGGCGCTTCCCACTATAATATACTGAAATACAAGGCGAATGAAAATTATGGCCAATGCAAAATACCAAAAATCTGTAAACAGGGTGGCGATTGCCAGTAACCAAAATAATAAATTAGTCGCGAAATAAGTCGCCAAGAGAAAACGGTGCTTGGGTTTGTAGAGTTTAGCGGTGGAATAATGCCTCTTTTTTTGAAGAAGCCATTTTTTCCTTTTCTTCTTAGGAAGGGAATATGTAAAGGCTTTTGGTTCCACACAAAGGGCGACATTTTTGGAAGTAGCGGCTTCATTCACAAAAAGGTCGTCATCGCCCGAAGGTATTTTAATATGGCTCATATAGCCATTATTTTCATAGTAAAGATTGCTTGTATAAGCCAAATTGCGGCCCACGCCCATATATGGGTTTCCGGCTTGGGCGTATGAAAAATATTGCACGGCCGTCATTAAGGTTTCAAAACGGATTATTTTGTTCAAAAATCCGGGCTGCTTTTCATAGGCGCCGTAACCGAGAATCAACTGTTTTTCATCGGAAAAATTGGAGGCCATCGTCGCCAGCCAATCCTCGGAGGCTGGGTAACAATCGGCATCCGTGAACACCAGCCGCGTATTTTTTGCGCGTTTTATTCCCAAGGTGAGGGCATATTTTTTGTTGGCCCAAAAAGCTTCGTTGTTTTTTACGTTTACAATTTGGATTCGTGAATCGTCCTCGGCAAAACCTTCCATAACCTCCAGGGTCTCGTCAATCGAGGCATCGTTTATAAGTATGATTTCAAAATTGAGATATTGCTGTTTTTGCCAAAGCGGAATGTGCTTTTGAAGATTTTCAGCTTCGTTCTTGGCACAAATTATTAGGGAAAGTGGATATTTTTCCGAAGTGGTTTTCTCGGAAGTTTTAAAAAAAGCAAATTTCGAAAAGAGAAGGTAATAAGCACAGTTAATCAACGCAATTGCGCCGAAAACGTAAAGTAGCACCATACAGATTTATGATTGTAATTTTGTGAATAAAGACGAAGCTTAAATTTAGTTAATTGGAAGAAGCCTCAATTTTGTGGGTATCTTCCTTACAAGTATCAAATTGGTCCGGGGTTTTTCCGCAGAAGCCGCACGATTGGCCTTCCTTGTTTAAAAAAGGACTCTGGCTGGCGCAGGTGCCTGCAAATTTTCCATCCTTTTTGGCCCATAATTTTATGGCTATTCCCGCAACGGCAAGTAATAATAAAGCTAATGTGATAAGTAAAAGTTTCATCTTAAGTATTTAGGGTGCAAAAATACAATCTTTCTTGTTGTTGTGCTCAGAATTTAAGTATTTTTAGCCTCAATTTTAAATAATTTAACGATGTTAAAACCGACTACTTTTTTAATTCTTTCGCTTGTTGCGCTTCTCACTTTTTCCTGTAAAAATGATTCCCAAAATCCAGATAAAAATGAAACCGAATCTGTAGCAGTTGAGGCCGCTCCGGAACTGCCAAAAAAGAGGGCGGCAAAGAAAGATTTGACCGAACAGGACATTGCGGTTATAAAAAGTGTGATGGCCCGAGTAATGAACGATGGTTATTTAAAAAGGTTTGCGAGCTACCTTGTTACCGCCGAATTGACGGATTTGCTTTCCAACAATTCTGGGCCTTTTACGGTTTTTGGCGCCACAGATACAGCTATTGAATCACTTCCGGCTGAAAAACGAAATTTCTATTCAAATCCCGAAAACAAGGAGCAGTTGATAATAATGCTAAAATCGCATATCGTTGAAGGGAATTATGACAAATCAACCTTGCTGCAAACCATCGATAAAAGCGGAAAGGCGACAATTAAAACGCTTGCCGGCACTACGCTCACCGTAACAAAATCCGGGGAAGGGCTTATGGTCTCTAATGGGAAGGGCGTGAACGCGAAGGTGATTAAAGGCAGTGTGGAAGGATCAAATGGTTCGGTTTACGTTGTAGATGCTTTGCTGAATGCAAATTAAAAAACATTTACTTCCGGTTCAATAAAGATGCCGGTCATTTCCTTTACCTTTTTTTGGATTTCCATGGCGAGCTGCCAAATTTCCTTGCCCGTGGCGTTGCCGTAATTTACGAGAACCAACGCTTGATTTTTGTGGATGCCCGCATCGCCAAAACGCTGGCCTTTAAATCCTGCTTTTTCAATAAGCCAGCCTGCTGGAATTTTAAATTCCGTAGGCGAAACTTCATAAAAAGGAGCTTCGGGAAAATTTCTTCGGAACTCTTGGAAGGTTTCAGCATCCACAACCGGATTTTTAAAGAAACTGCCGCTGTTGCCCAAAACTTTCGGGTCGGGAAGTTTTGATTGGCGAATGGCGATTACCGCTTCCGAAATGTCCTTTATTGAAGGGGTTTCGATATTTTTATCGGCTAAAATCTTTTGAATATCGCCGTAAGAAATACTTGTTTTGTGATTTTTTTTGGTCAGTCGGAAAGTAACGCTGGTAATAATGTACTTTCCCTTCGCCTCATTTTTGAAGATGGAATTTCGGTACTCAAATTCACATTCTTCTTTTGTGAACTCCTTTTCTTTTAAAGTTTCAATTTCAACCGTGTTGCAGCTTACAAATGTATCTTTTAGCTCCACGCCATAGGCGCCAATGTTTTGAATGGGCGCCGTGCCAACGTTCCCCGGAATCAAAGAAAGGTTTTCCAACCCGCCAAAATCGTTCGCGATGCAATATTGAACAAACTCGTGCCAGTTTTCGCCGGCCATTGCTTTTACCAAAACTTCGGTTTCGGTTTCCTTTAAAATTTCAATTCCCTTTAAATTTATGTGAAGAACATACGCGTCCAAATCGCCCGTCAACAGCATATTACTGCCGCCGCCGAGAATGAAAAGTTCTTTTGAACGCTTTTCTGAAAGAGCCTGTTTCAGTTCGTCAATAGTTTCAACCGAAACAAAATAACGCGCATTGCAGGCTATGCCAAAAGTATTGTGGTTTTTAAGCGATTTGTTCTCTTCAACCCGCATCAATCCTTATATTTTTGAAGCGCAAGTTTTAAGATTTCGACCGCTCTGATAAGGCTTTCCTTTTTCAAAACATAAGCAATTCGCACTTGGTTCAATCCAACCCCGGGACTGGAATAAAAACCTGCGGCGGGAGCGACCATGATGGTTTCGCCATTGTCGTCAAATTCCTCCAAAAGCCACTGTGCAAAGGCATCGCTATTTTTTATTGGAAGTTGGACAATGCAATAAAAAGCGCCTTTGGGCTCACCCACTTGCACGCCGGGAATGGCTTTGAGGGCGGCAACCAAAGTATTTCTTCTATCCTGATATTCGGTGATTACTTCATCAAAGTAACTTTGGGGCGTCTGCAGGGCCGCTTCGCTTGCAATCTGGGCAAAGGTGGGCGGACTTAAACGCGCCTGCGCAAATTTTAAGGCAGTTGCGATAACCTGTTTGTTTTTTGAAACCAAACAACCAATGCGCGCGCCACACATGCTGTACCTTTTTGAAACCGAATCGATGATGATTCCGTTTTCGGCCAAGCTTGGTTCTTCGAGAATTGAATAATGTTTATAGCCGTCGTAGGTGAACTCGCGATATACTTCATCAGCGACCAAAAACAGATCGTGTTTTTTAACGATTTTGGCCAAGGTCTGTATTTCTTCTTTTGAATAGAGATACCCTGTTGGATTTCCGGGGTTGCAAATAAGGATTGCCTTTGTTTTTGGGGTAATCAGTTTTTCAAATTCTGAAATTGGCGGCAGGGCAAAATTGTCTTCAATCTTTGAAATAACGGGCACGATCTTTACGTCAGATGCCGTGGCAAAACCGTTGTAATTCGCATAAAAGGGTTCGGGAATAATTATTTCATCGCCTGCATCGGCAATGCTGCCCATTGCAAAGAGCAGGGCCTCGCTTCCGCCAGTTGTTACGATAATGTCATTGGCCTCAACCGCAATGTTGTTCTTTTTATAATAATCTGCAATTTTTTCACGGTATTCCTGCGACCCTTCTGAGCGGGTATAGGCTAGGATTTCCAAATGGTGGTGTGCCACGGCTTCCATCGCAATTTCTGGCGATTTTATATCGGGCTGGCCTATATTTAAATGATAGACGGTTTTGTTTGCCTTATAGGCTTTTTCGGCGTAGGGAACCAGCTTTCTGATAGGTGATTCCGGCATGTTTTTCCCTTTATGTGAAACTGTCGGCATAATGAAATTGTTTGTGGCAAAGTTGCAAAATATATTTTATAAAACCACTCTGCCCCAACCAACATTCGGCTTTTTTTTATATCTTCAATTGTTTTCAAAAAAACTATTAAAATTTTGCGTAAAGCCCTTGTACTTCTGTTCTTTCTTTGTTTTTCGGTTGCTTCGGTGGCGCAAATAGGCTTTTTTCTTCAAAATAATAAAAAGAGGGATAAAATTCCTTTCAAACTGGTAAACAATCTGCCCATTGTTCAAATAGAAATCAATGGCACGCCGCTTTCCTTTATACTTGATACGGGTGTAAAATCTACCATTCTGTTTAGCTTGGAGGAAGCGGACAGTCTCCAGCTTCGTAATACCAATCCGGTTATGTTGCAAGGGCTTGGCTCAGGCGGGGCGGTTGAAGCTTTAAGAAGTTTAAATAACAAGGTAAAAGTGGGAAGCGCCATAGATAACGACCATGACCTCTATATAATTTTTGACAGTACGCTAAATTTTTCGCCTCGAATGGGCATACCGGTTCATGGCATTTTGGGGAATGAATTTTTTCAGAATTTTATAGTAAAAATAAACTACGCCACAGAGGTCATTACCATTTATAATCCAAAGAAAAACAAATTGAAAGCTTGCAGAAAATGTGAGGATCTGCCCTTGAACTTTGTGGGCGGGAAACCTTATGTTTCGCTTCAAGTAGAATCTGAAAACGCCAGTAAGGAAGTCACGCTATTGGTGGATTCTGGATCGAGCGATGTTATGTGGCTTTTTGATGCGGCCGGCTTTATCCAGGAATCACCGCCAAACTACTTTAAGGATTTTTTGGGACTGGGATTGAGCGGGAACATTTTTGGTAAGCGTACTAGAATTCGCAAACTTTCGGTTGGCGGATTGCAATTAAAGGAAGTTAATACATCTTTTCCCGAAGAGGAGGCTATTGTGAAGGCACGGTATTACGAGGATCGCGACGGCAGTGTGGGCGGAGGTTTTTTGAGCAGGTTTACTGTAACCTTTGATTATGCCAACAAAATGGTTCGCTTCAAAAAGAATAGAAAGTTTAAAGAACCTTTCCATTATAATATGAGTGGTTTGACACTGGAGCATCAAGGTATGGAACTTGTAAAGGAAGAACGGCAAGCAAGTGTAAACACTAACCGAATGAATCAGAATGAAAGTCTGAGCGCAAACAGTATTTCAGTAACAACCGAGGTTCATTTTTCCCTGGTGCCCAAATATATCGTTGCAGAAATACGCGAAGGTTCGCCGGCTGATTTAGCGGGTATTCAAAAAGGGGATGAGGTAATTTCCATAAATGGGAAGCCTTGCTATCAATATAAATTATATAAATTGATTGAAATATTTTCTTCCGATGAAGGCAAACGGATTTCGCTGGAAATAAAGCGAGGAGATTATATAAATAAATTTAAGTTTACTCTTAAAAGCGTATTCTAAAAAAAAGTCCGGTTGAATTTTAACTTCAACCGGACTTTTTATAAAGTGTAGTTTTTTTAGCTTTTTTCCAGAACGCTTGCTGAGTCGCTCATAACTTCGCCTTTTATTTTTAAAGCTACCATTGGTTCGCTTGCGTTTGAATACACCGTAACCGTTTTCCGAATTGGACCCACACGATTAGTATCATATTTAACCTCAATGGTGCTACTTGCCCCTGGGGCGATAGGACCATTAGGTTTTTTTGGAACAGTACAGCCACAGCTGGACTTTACATCACTAATGATAAGCGGGGCATCGCCAGTGTTAGTGAACTCAAATACGCGAACGCCGTCACTGCCTTTAGCGATAGTGCCATAATCCACAGTATCTTCCTTGAAACTGATTTTTGCTTGCTGTGCCTGGGCGGTAAAACCGATAAGCGCAACAAGAGCTATAAGAGCTAATTTTTTCATGATTTTATGTTTTTAATGATTGCTAAAGTATATAACTTTTGAACAACAAGCAAAATAACTTATTCACTTTTATTATCCTTTAGATATATTTACTTTTGCAAATCATTACACAAATACCAGACCAAAGTATGGCTTTAGAGGCAAAATACAATGCAAAACAGACTGAAAACAAGTGGTATAGCTATTGGATGGAGAATAGATATTTCCATTCTGAAGTGGACGAAAGAACGCCATACACCATCGTCATCCCGCCACCGAATGTTACCGGAGTGCTGCACATGGGCCATATGCTCAACAATACTTTACAGGATGTTTTGATTCGCCGTTCGCGTTTGCAGGGCTTTAATGCTTGCTGGGTACCGGGCACGGACCACGCTTCTATTGCTACCGAGGCCAAAGTTGTAGCAAAATTGAAAGCCGAAGGAATAGACAAAGCAACCCTTTCACGCGAGGAATTTTTGCAACATGCTTGGGAATGGACCCACAAGCACGGTGGAATTATTTTAGAGCAGTTGAAGAAACTCGGCGCCTCCTGCGATTGGGAACGAACCAAGTTTACCATGGATGAAGATATGTCAGCTTCGGTGATAAGGGTATTTGTTGACCTATACCGAAAGGGAAACATTTACCGCGGCTACCGAATGGTAAATTGGGACCCACAGGCAAAGACCACTCTTTCTGACGAAGAAGTTATTTACGAAGAAAAACAAGGCAATCTCTATTACCTAAACTATAAAATTGAAGGTAGCGATGAAACTTTAACCATCGCCACCACGCGCCCGGAAACCATTTTGGGTGACACCGCCATCTGCATAAATCCAAATGACGAGCGTTTTGCGCACCTTCGTGGCAAAAAAGCCATCGTTCCAGTTTGCGACCGTGTAATTCCAATCATTGAGGACGAATATGTTGATGTGGAATTCGGAACAGGGTGTCTAAAAGTTACACCTGCCCACGATGAGAATGACAAAATGCTTGGCGATAAGCACAATCTTGAAATAGTTGATATTCTCAATGATGACGGAACCCTAAACAGTTTCGGCCTTCATTACGAGGGGAAAGACCGTTTTGCAGTTCGCAAGGAAATTGTAAAGGAACTCGAAGCAATGAGCGTGGTTTCAAAAATTGAAACACATCTGCACAAGGTTGGGACCAGTGAAAGAACCGGCGCTGTGATAGAGCCAAAACTGAGCGATCAGTGGTTTCTTAAAATGAAGGAGCTTGCGCAACCTGCTTTGGATGCCGTGCTGGAAAAAGACGTAAACTTAGTTCCCGAAAAGTTCGTTAACACTTATCGCCACTGGATGGAAAACGTGCGCGATTGGAACATCTCCCGCCAATTGTGGTGGGGTCAGCAGATTCCTGCCTATTTCTATAGCGATGGAAAAGAGGATTTTGTTGTTGCGGAAACCATTGAAGAAGCGGTAAAATTAGCGCAAGAAAAAACAGGCAATGACCAATTAAAGGCATCCGATCTAACCCAAGATCCGGACGCGCTCGATACCTGGTTTTCATCTTGGTTATGGCCTATTTCAGTATTTAATGGAATTTTAGAGCCAGACAATAAAGAGATAAATTATTACTACCCAACCAACGACCTCGTTACCGCCCCCGAAATTCTTTTCTTTTGGGTTGCCCGAATGATTATCGCAGGTTATGAATACCGAAATGAAAAACCGTTTACAAATGTATATCTAACGGGAATCGTGCGCGATAAGCAGCGCCGGAAGATGAGCAAATCGCTCGGTAACTCGCCAGATCCAATTGATTTGATGGATACCTACGGAGCCGACGGCGTGCGTGTGGGGATGCTTTTGAGCTCACCAGCAGGGAATGATTTAATGTTTGACGAAGACCTTTGCAAACAGGGGAGTGCCTTTGTAAACAAAATCTGGAACGCCTACCGATTGATTGATGGCTGGGAAGTTGATTTGGAAAAGGAGCAATCGCAAAGCGACATCATTGCCCTAAAGTGGTACCGCAGCAAATTCCAAAAAACACTTGCCGAAATTGAAGACCATTACAGTAAATACCGCATTAGCGATGCCTTGATGGCAACCTATAAATTGGTTTGGGACGATTTCTGTTCGTGGCTTTTGGAAATGGTAAAACCGCCTTTCGGGGAAAAAATTTCAGAGAAAACTTATTTGGAAGTGATTTCCGTTTTAGAAGATAATTTAAAAATATTGCACCCTTTTGTGCCATTCATTTCAGAAGAAATCTGGCAACATATTACCCTGCGCGACATTTCCGAAGCGTTGATAGTTTCAGAATGGCCAAAACAGGAAGCTTTTGATGAAAAAATAATAAAGGATTTCGAATTTGCTTCTGAAGTAATCTCAGGGATCAGAACCATTCGGAAAGAGAAAAATATTTCCTTTAAAGATACAATCGAACTTTCGGTGTTGAACAACGACAATGCTTCAAAGGAATTTGATGCGGTAATTTTAAAACTCGGCAATATTTCAGCATTGAATTACATCTCAGAAAAACTGGACGGGGCCTTGACTTTCCGTGTAAAAAGCAACGAATATTTTATACCGATTGCTGGGGCAATTAACGTTGAAGAGGAAATGGCAAAGCTTTCCGAAGAATTGAAATACACCGAAGGATTTCTAAAAAGCGTGCAGGGCAAACTGAAGAACGAACGTTTTGTGAGCGGCGCGCCGGAGCAAGTGGTGGCTTTGGAAAGACAGAAAGAGGCGGATGCGCTTGCAAAGATTGAAACTTTGAAGGCGAGTTTGGCAAGTTTAAAATAGGATTTCCATTTTTTTAGCCTCTTGGTTTTCGACTGGTATGTAGAATTGCCAATACATATATTGGTTTTTTCAACTATATAATGTATTCCATAAGGAAATGTTCTGGTAAAACATATCCTAATATTTTCATATTTTTTCTGAAAATGTTCTGGGTGCAATTCAATGAAGTAAAGGGTGTCCTTCAATTCTTTGGCAAATCGTAACCCCAAATCTATGTCTTTATCCATATACCAATCAATGGCTTCGAACATTTCATTGTCCGCTTCGGGTTTTACGATTAATTTATAAGCCATATTTCCGACTCAATTCGGACTCTATTTCTTCAATAGTTCTCCCGGTTTTGGGATTATTTTTATGCTTTTCAAGCCGCTCGTCTAATATCTTTTTATGGGTTTCGGAAATGGTATAATTTACCTCATTGAATATTTCCGAATTTAAAAAATCATCAACTTTCTGTAATTTTTCAGGATTCGTTATTGTCATTAAGCTTTCTATCAATTTGTATTTTTTAGCGGCGATATCCATAATCCATAAAGTTTTAATTCAAATATACCGAATCTTTCGGTTTGGAATATTTCAGACTAAATTAATCTTTTTGATTTATATTTTTTCAGTTAAAATCTCTTAATTTATTCTAAATCCAGGTTAATTTATTCATTTTCAACTGCATTTGAGTGTAACTTGCTTCAAAACAAAACAATCATGGACCAAGCAAAGTATGAACAAATGCAGTCGATGCTCCACAAATTGGAGGACATCAAAAACAGCCAAAAAAGTATCATCGACAAGATTAACCACGTGATTACCGACTTATTTCAACATCCCGATAAAGACCTTGAAAAGGCAATGGAGGGCGCACATGAACGCGCTTCAGAAAATGTGGAAAAGATTAGGGAAGCTATTGAGGAGTACGAGATAAAATTCAACAAGGCACAGCAGGCCTGATTACTTTCGGTATAAAAAGTATTGATTAACGGCCTCAATGTAGAGTTGTTTGGCCTCGTCCTCGGTAAGACCGCGCGTTTGGAAAAGTGCGTTGGTCTTAAATGCCGAGATATGCGGCTTTCCGCCACTGGGAATATCGGCATCATTCGTTGCCCGTTTGTAGTAGGCGTATAACCGCAATAGTACATCTGCGGGAAAAGGTTCCGTGTGCTCATTGATGCTCTTCACGGCATTTCTAAATGCTATATCAAGCTCTTCTGAAGTCATTATTTTTCGGCAATTATTGAAATTCCACCTTTAACTTTTTGGTTTAAGGCTACTTTAATTTTTGCATCCAGCGGCAGAAAGATATCCACGCGCGATCCAAATTTTATAAAACCACTGTCAGAACCCTGTTCTACCTCTTGGCCCGCTTCGGCGTAATTTACGATTCGTTTGGCCATGGCGCCGGCAATCTGTCTGAAAAGCACATCTCCAAACGTTTCGTTATTTACCACTACCGTGGTGCGTTCGTTTTCCTCGGAAGATTTTGGGTGCCACGCTACCAAGAATTTACCCGGGTGATATTTGCTATAAACCACCTTTCCGCCAACGGGATAGCGGGTTACGTGAACATTTATTGGACTCATAAAAACTGATACCTGCAATCTATTATCGTTGAAATATTCCTTTTCAAAAACTTCTTCAATCACTACCACTTTTCCATCAACGGAAGATAGGACCCGCTCCGGATGCACCAAAAAGTTTCGCTTTGGATTTCTGAAAAATTGGAGTACCAACAGCAAAAGAATAATCAACGAAATAATAATTCCTCCGCGAATGGTTGGGTTTTCAACAAACACATTCGCCAAAAGACTAAGCGCGATAACGATTACGAGCGCAATAAATATAATTTTGAATCCTTCTTTATGAAACATTGTCAACAATTAATAAAAATGCATAAACAAATGGGCTGGCGTAAATAATGCTGTCAAGCCTGTCATATAAGCCACCGTGGCCCGGCATAATAATTCCACTGTCCTTGACTCCTGCCTGCCTTTTGAATTTTGATTGAATCAAATCGCCGATGGTGCCAAATATAGACACAATAACTGCCATGACTATCCAAACCCATAGTGGATACTTTTCAGCATCCAGCGGATTGTAACCTTCCAGTACTTTAAAGATAATAAATCCTGCCAAAAGAGCGCCAGCCAATCCGCCCACAAAACCTTCAACGGTCTTTTTGGGAGAAATGCGCTCCAGCAGTTTATGTTTTCCAAATTTTGAACCGATGAGGTAGGCAAAAGTATCATTGCTCCAAACCAATATAAAAACCGCAATAATTATTTCTGGCATAAACTCGCCGTCTATATTCATTACAGGAATAAGAGTGAGAAAAACAAAGCCACTAATAATGTAGAATATCACGGTAATGTATTTTTTCTTCTCAAACATTGGGATTTTGCTTGTCCACAATACGTCTTTCAACAAAAAAAGATTGACGAAGCCACTTAAGATCAAAAGAAGATAAACAGCATTATCGGCAAAAACGTCATAGCTCAGAAAGTAAAAGGCGGCCGCAAGTAGAAAATAGGCAAGATAGCTGGTAAGGTGCACCAGTTTTAAATATTCGCTTAAAGTAATGATTGCCAAAACAAAGAAGAGCCCCATAAACCATTCGCGCGAAGTAAACATTGCAAAAATGATAATCGAAATGTATAATACGCCCGAAAGGGTCCGTACGAGAATTTCCTTCATATTATAAGTCTTCCAGTAGCAACAAATATAGGTTTTTTGTGCTACTTCCATAACTCATAAAATCCTTTTCTTTTTCGGTTTCAAAGTCTTGAATGGTAGTAATGTTACTGGGAATGGAACCGGAACTTTGGTTTTTAATAATCCGCAAACCTTCACTAATGGTATCCACAATTTGGCTGGTGGTAGCAAAAATAATAACATTGAAGGGAAGCTCCTTCAACTTCTTTTCCTTTATTTGGTTTGACGAAAGTAATATGGAGCCGTTATTCGAGACCAAGGATTCGCACGTGGAAAGGAAAAATTTTGAGTCTGTGTTTTTGGTGAAGTTTAGATTGAAGCCGTCAAATTTTTTGGTAAGCATATCGTTCACGCAAAAAACGTCCTGTTCATACCAATCATTCTCAAGCATTATATTATCAAAAGCCTCGGTAACCTCTTCCCAATTTTCACAGTAAATAAATTTGCCCCCGTTGTTCTTAAAATTATAGGTGAATTTTTCGTCAATGGGAAGTTTTTGTTCTGGGTAATAACTGCTGTGTTCGGCTTTTTCGGCACGTTTGGCCTTCTCTTCCGATTTTTTGTAATTAGGGTTTAAAAGTCTTTTGAATAGACTCATTAATAATGAATTGAGGAGTTCATATTTGCGTTAAACTTCAAATATATAAAATCTATACTGAAGTATTGTTACGGGCCAAACAAAGTTTAAGCACGAAACCAAAAATGGCAACATTAGCTAGTTGCCACTCTGGGTGCCTCTTCTGGTTTTTCGAAAGGGCGGTCGCCAAATATCTTCTGGAGATTGTCCTTAAATATCACTTCTTTTTCAAGAAGAACATTTGCCAATTCGGTCAATTTGTCCTTGTTTTCTTCCAAAAGCTTCACGGCGCGTTGGTACTGTCCTTCAATTAACGCTGAAATTTCCTTATCGATCAGTTCGGCAGTTTTCTCACTATACGGTTTTGAAAAGTTATACTCAGACTGTCCGCTACTATCATAATAGGTAAGGTTTCCTATTTTTTCATTTAGGCCATAGATGGTCACCATTGCGCGGGCTTGCTTTGTCACTTTTTCCAGGTCGCTCAATGCTCCGGTTGAAATACGGTTGAAAATCACCTTTTCCGCAGCGCGTCCCCCAAGGGCGGCACACATTTCGTCAAGCATCTGCTCTGGGTGGATAATTAATCTTTCTTCGGGTAAATACCACGCAGCTCCCAGCGACTGTCCACGAGGCACTATAGTAACCTTTACCAAAGGCGCAGCGTGCTCAAGCATCCAGCTAACGGTTGCATGTCCCGCTTCGTGAAACGCAATGGCTCGCTTCTCGTCCATGGTCATTATCTTGTTCTTCTTTTCCAGACCGCCAACAATTCTATCCACGGCATCTAAAAAGTCTTGCTTTCCAACAGATTTTTTACCATTTCGGGCGGCAATCAAAGCTGCTTCGTTACAAACGTTTGCAATATCAGCTCCAGAGAAGCCCGGAGTTTGTTTTGAAAGAAAGTCTGTATCTAAATCATCATCTTTTTTTATCGGGCGCAAATGCACTTCAAAAATTTCCTTACGCTCACGTACATCTGGTAGATCTACATAAATCTGTCTATCGAAACGGCCGGCGCGCATTAAAGCTTTGTCCAATACATCGGCACGGTTGGTGGCGGCAAGTACAATAACATTAGTATTTGTTCCAAAGCCGTCCATTTCTGTAAGCAGCTGGTTCAGTGTGTTTTCGCGCTCGTCATTACTTCCCGAGAAATTATTTTTTCCACGGGCACGGCCAATGGCGTCAATTTCATCAATAAAAATAATTGCGGGTGATTTGTCTTTCGCCTGTTTAAAAAGATCGCGCACGCGGGAAGCACCCACGCCCACAAACATTTCAACGAAATCTGAACCGGAAAGTGAGAAGAACGGTACTTTAGCTTCGCCAGCAACGGCCTTCGCCAAAAGTGTTTTACCCGTACCGGGAGGTCCTACCAACAGTGCTCCTTTTGGGATTTTACCCCCAAGGGAGGTGTATTTCTCAGGTTGCTTTAAGAAATCCACAATTTCTTGAACTTCTTCTTTGGCGCCCTCAAGTCCGGCAACATCCTTAAATGAAGTTTTTACATCTGTTTTTTCGTCAAAAAGCTTGGCTTTTGATTTTCCTATATTGAAAAGTTGTCCTCCAGCGCCACCTCCAGCACCTGAAGACATTCTTCGCATGATGAAAATCCAAATAGCGATAATAATTACGAAGGGCAGTATTCCCATTAAGATATCACCCCAAACATTATTGTCTGTTTCAAAATTTAGCGGAGTAGATAATCCATTTTCTGTTTTAATCTGCTGAAAATCCTCTTGGAAAAGCTGTAGGTCGCCAAATTCAAACTGATAATCGGGATCGTTCGGCCCTGGTTCCAAAAAGGAAGGGGCATTGGTTTTGCTGGAATGGATTTCCTTTTTTTTGGCTTCATCGGTAAGATATACCTTCGCAATTTTCTTATTGATGACATCCACTTTTTCAACGTCCCCATTTCTCAGAAACTCTTCAAACTTTGCTTGATTCGTTTTCTCGGGTTGCGACCAACTTCCACCCCCAAAGATTTGGATACCGAAAAACAATAGAATTATTGCCGCGTAAATCCAGTAATAGCTAGGTTTCGGTCTTTTCGATTCGTTCTTTTTATTTTTATTTTCTTCGGCCATAAGGCAATTTTCTTTTTTTAATGTGTTGTTTCTATTTTAACCGATTTTGCATCGCCCCAAAGCCCCTCAATATCATAAAACTCGCGAATGTGCTTTTGGAAAACATGCACTACCACGTGCACATAGTCCATAAGTATCCACTCCGCGTTGTCGCTGCCCTCAACGTGCCACGGTTTTTCCTTAAGTGCTTTGCTTACTGATTTCTGAACGGAATTTACAATGGCATTCACCTGTGTGTTACTGGTACCATTGCATATTATAAAATAGTCACAAACGGTATTTTCTATATCTCTTAGGTCAAGAATTTCTATATCATTTCCCTTAACATCTTCAATCCCTCGTATTATTTGAGCAATAAGTTGATCTGTTCCTGCTTGTTTTTTCTGCATTAATTATTTTTCTTTTCTATTGTGCAAAGTTATTACTTTTTTGTTTCTTGAAGCGCCTTAAAAGGCGTAATACTAAACATAATTATCGTTTTGAAGATAATCAAACTTAATGCCATCGATTCTACCAATACGTACTTAAAGCAATTGGCCAAAGAAACGCAATTGCCAAACCCCACCATTGTGGTGGCCAAAAGACAATTTGCGGGGCGTGGCCAAATGGGGAATGGGTGGCTCTCCAAGGAAGGCCAAAGCCTTACATTTAGTGTGTTTCAAGCTTTTGATAAGCTACAAATAGAAAGGCAATTTTGGGTTTCTATGGCAGTATCTTTAGCTATATTGAAGGCGCTTCAAAGTCTAAATGTGCCCAAATTAAGTATCAAATGGCCAAACGACATATTGTCAGCCAATAAAAAAATTGGCGGTATTTTAATAGAGAACGTTTTGACGGGAAATACTGTTAAATATGCGATTATAGGAGTGGGAATCAATGTGAATGAAACCGACTTCCACGAACTGCCACAGGCTAGTTCAATGAAGCTTGAAACAGGTGAGACATTCCAGCTTGAAGAATTGCAGGATGTACTTCTAAGAAATATGCTCGAAAAACTAAAAAAACTCTCAACTTTCGATTTTTCAGAAATGAAATTCAACTACGAGGAAAATTTATTCCAAAAGGGAAAGGTTTCAGTGTTTGAAACTTCCGAAAATTCACGTTTCAATGGAATAATAAAAGGCGTGTCTAATATCGGCGAGCTTTTGGTGGATACCGAAAATGAAGACTTACGAAAATTTCAGTTGAAAGAAGTAAAACTAATTTTTTGAAATTGAAAACGAAATAAAAAATCTTCCCTTCCCTGACAATTGCGGGAGTGGGTTAAAGCGTATTTAAACCTGCTCCAAATTGGATGCCAATGTATCTATAAATTTTGAAATAGGCCCTTTTACCATCATTGCCATCATCGCGTTAAACTCGCCTTCAAAATGAAGTTCAACAGTTGATGCGTTCTCAGAAATTTCTTCGATATTTCCGGTTAGCGTAAACGGAATTTTATCGCTGATTGCGCCCAAAACTACTTTGTTTGGCTTTTCAACTTCTTTTACTTCCAACGCTATTTCGGGCATGCCCTTTAAAGCAAATACAAAGGCATTTTCTCTGATCACTTCAAATTTGCTGATGTTCTCGGGCATCAATGTTTCGAAATTCCTTACATCGGCCAAAAAATCACAAAGTTCTGCTGCGGATTTTTGGGTGGTTACTTTTTTGCTGTTTAGTTTCATTTATGAGTTTATGAGTTTATGAGTTTATGAGTTTATGAGTTTAGAAGTTTATGAGTTTAGATGTGCTGGATACTGCGACTGAACACTGCGACTGAACACTGAACATTATTGCCCCCAAACAGCAGGATTCTCCCGCCATTCAGAAAGTAATTCAGCTTCTTCAGAATTGATATATTTAGATTTTTCGGCCTCTTCCAGCAAAATTTCATAATTGCTCAAAGTGTTTAACGCAACATTCGCCTTTTTGAAATTTTCTTCAGAAATATTAAAACCGTAGCTAAATATCGCAAGCATTCCCTTAACGTTGGCACCTGCTTCCTTTAAGGCCTCGACGGCCAACAGACTGCTTTTGCCAGTACTTATAAGGTCTTCCACAACAACAACATTTGTATTTTTTTCCAAATGGCCCTCAATTTTATTTTGGCGGCCATGACCCTTTGCCTCGGGACGCACGTAGCAAAACGGCACGTTCAAATAATCGGCAACCAAAGCGCCAATTCCTATCGCACCCGTGGCCACACCGGCAATCATTTCGGGCTTTCCGTAGAGTTCCTCAATTTGTCTGGCGAGGTTCTCGCGGATGTAATTTCGAATCATTGGGTAGGAGAGTGTAATGCGATTGTCGCAGTAAATTGGAGATTTCCATCCCGATGCCCACGTAAAAGGGTTTTGTGGTTGCAATTTAATTGCATTAATTTGCAATAGTAAGGCAGCGGTTTTTTGCGCCGTTTCTTTGTTTAATATCATTGTACAAATGTATAAAGTTTTTGTAAAAGATATTCCCATTATTCTTTCAACGGAAAAAAATATTGGGGAGCATTACACTACCATTCCTTTAAAACAGGCGCGTTTTAAGAAGTTGGTAAAAAAAATAAACAACGGCGAGCTGCTCTATGTGAATCTTTATCACAAAAATGCGGAAAAACTTGAGCGTTTTCTTCGAAAAAAAATAAAAGTCGTGGAAGCCGCTGGTGGACTGGTCTATAACAGCAAGAAGGAAATACTTTTTATACGAAGAAATAAAAAGTGGGACCTCCCAAAAGGCAAAATAGAAAAAGGAGAAACCCATCGAGAGGCAGCCGTTCGCGAGGTTATCGAAGAAACAGGGGTGAAGGATCTCGAAATCCGCGATTTTTTGATGACTACGTACCATGTTTTTACCCGCAATGATAAATTCCGGCTAAAAATAACCTACTGGTACGAAATGTTCAGCGATTATGATGGGCCGCTAATTCCCGAGCCTGAAGAGGGCATTAAAAAAGTTAAATGGAAAGATTTTGAAAAATCCCAAAGGGCCCTGCAGGATTCCTATGAAAATATTAAGTTGCTTTTTCCGAAAGAATATTTAACCACCCACCCGAACGATCGGATACCGAAGGTGTGATTTTTCGTAATAGGGCGATTGCTTGTGTATCCAGTCCAGCTGTGCATACCAATTATTCATAAATGCGGGATCGCTCTTCTTTTTGTGCTCAAATTCTTTTTTGATTTCGGGGTTTTCGTTCAGAAAATTTTCAGCCATATCTTCCCAAACATAGGGCGAAAAACCTTCTTTTTGCTGAAGGATTGCATCGAAAAAATTCCAATTGAAGAATGAATCGGGTGCCGATGGTTCCAGCGTTTCCAAAAGATAGCGAACGCCGGGCTGCTGGGTTTGGACCAAAATATCACCTTCTTTTACTGAAACATTTTCTGTGCTTTTTCTTACTTCTGTTTTAAAATGAAGGTACTGTCCCTCGAACGGATTTTTCACCGTTTCAAAATTTTTAATGTGATAAACTTCCGCAGTAATGGTAGTGTCTTTTGAAAATTCTGAAAATTCAATATCGTTCAATTTCAAAAGTTCGATAACGTTCCAATATCCTTTGGGAACAATATATGCCGAAGGAATGGTCACGGAATCAATCGGCTTAAAATAGTTGTAATAGGTAGCGTCTTTAGTAAATGGCTTGTCGCGGAAATATTTCAAACGGTCCGCCCCCGTAATGTGGCTGGGCACCATTTTTCCCTCGTAACCTTTGAATTTTAATGTTGTGGTTTTTGAGGAATCCACTTCCCAAGAAATTGGGTAGTAGCTTCCAACTTTATATTTTTCCACCGCATTTTTCCGAAGGGTTCTTATTGTTGAGGCATCCGCATCGGCAATATTTATAAAACTTTTCATCAATTGATATGTGCCTTCGACCCTTTGTTTATAGGGCTTTAGCATATGCGTTTCCACCGTGAGTCCCAAAGTATTGAACAGCGTAGTGTAACCAGAGGCATAGCGCGGCGAGTCCATAAATTGGGCAAAGCCCTTTTCCGGCACTTGGTTGAACACGTTTACATAGGGCGTGATGTCCCAGCTTTTTTGCTGAAGCGAATCCTCCAATTGCGGCATAAACGAAGTGTGAAGATAGTTGCCCAAGCCCCCGCCCAATTTGTCGTGCTGCGTAAAAAGATGGGTTAGCACATATTGATAATCTGCGCCGTTGCTCACGTGGTTGTCAATAAACAATTCTGGGTTCAACCAATGGAAAATTTCTGCGAAAGTGCGTGCATTTTTAGTGTCATTTTTTATAAAATCACGGTTTAGGTCGTAATTTCTTGCGTTACCGCGAAACCCGTATTCCTCTGGGCCGTTTTGATTGGTGCGGCTGGTGCTGTTTCTATTTAAAGCGCCACCAATATTGTAAATCGGGATGGTTGCAATAATCGTATTTTTTGGCGCGGGGATTTTATTCTCGGCAAAATCGCGAAAAAGCAGCATCGTGGCGTCAATGCCGTCGGGCTCGCCGGGATGGATGCCGTTATTTATTAACAGCAAGTTTTTATCGTTTTTCTGATATTTTTGAGTTTTAAGGTTTTTCTGGTCATTTTCGGGATTGAAAACCACAACATGCAACGGATGGCCACTGTCCGTATGGCCAATTTCAAATATCGAGATAGTCGGAAATTCAGCCGCCAGAGTCTTGTAAAAGTGAATGGTTTGTGAATATGTTGCGGTTTGTTTTCCATTCGATTTTTCAAAAGGGATGGTATATTGTGCGTGTATAGATACAAGTGGAATTAGTATAAATCCAAGTAAAAGGTTCTTCATAAATTTTGTTTTAGACAAATATATAATACAATGTCTGAGGTTATTTAAGAAAAAAGCCATTAAAATGTCAGATTAAATGTTAAATCTCTATTTATGATATAGATTAAATATTTGATAATGAGGTACTTAGATGGTGTTATTGAGAATTTTTCCCTTTCGAACGAACCCAAGCTTGTAGTTGTTGAATGTATTCACTAACTTTGGTACAATTATTAATAATTTAAAAACCTAAAAACATGAAAAAAATTACATTATCGTTAAGTATGTTGCTTATCAGTTTCGCAGCATTGTCACAATCTTTTGAAGCTGTATCAAACAGTGTTGCAACTCAAACAAACAGAGATATATCTGCTGTTTTATGGGATCAGCCTTCAGTAGGTGGAAGTGGTATTATTTCTGATTATTCAAGTTTAGAAGACATCGGAGTTTATTCAACTGATGATTTTGAATTGACCGCTAATAATTCCATCTCTACTATTACAGTTTACGGTTTTCAGAATGCCGGAACATTATCAACATTAATAACTGGATTTGATGTGTATATTTATGCCAATTCTGGTACAAACACGCCAGATAGCAACCCATCTATTCCTGGTACTGGTCTTCTTGAAATCGTTAACCTTGATCCTACCCCAGGTGGTGCACTTACCATTACTGAGGATGCAGGTAGCGTTACTTTCAGTGTAGATGTAACAGCTGCTAACGGAGGTACTTTCAGCTTGCCTGCAGGTAACTATTGGTTAGTCGCTTTTCCACGTTTAAATATTGCCCCAGTTTCTGATAGTACCAACCGATGGAATTGGTACGATGCAGGTGTTCCTGGAAACGGTATAAATGAGGCTCACTTAATTGATCCAGATGATGTTTTTGGAGCTGGAGCAACCGAGTGGACTTCTCTTACTGATTTAGGTGTATCTTTTGCTAGTGTTGCATTTACAATAGAAGGTGACGTTCTTGGTGTTAATGAGAACATTGCTAATTTAGTTTCTGTTTTCCCTAATCCTGCAACTAGTATTATCAACATTAAGAAAGCGTCTACAATAGATGTTTCTAGCGTTGATCTATTTGATGTATTGGGTAAAAAAGTTGGAGCTTCGTACAACAGTAACAATGGAACTGTAGATGTTTCTGGTCTTGCTCAAGGTGTATATGTATTGAGAGTAAATACAAATGCTGGAACACTTACTCAAAAAATTGTTAAGCAATAATAAGTACCTTATTAATTGAATATCGAAAAGGCTCCAATAAAAATTGGGGCTTTTTTTTATTCTGAAATTAAATACATTAGGCAATAGTAGTTTGTTTCATACTATCCATTGGTTCAAAAGAAAATCCCCCAGACAAAATAGATGTCTGGGGGATTTTCCTTTTTAATAATATAGAGTTTCTCTAACCGTTCATCGAGATAAGAAACTCTTCATTGTTCTTGGTCTGCTTGATACGATCATTGATAAACTCCATAGCTTCCACTGGGTTCATGTCAGCAAGATACTTCCTAAGTACCCACATGCGCTGTATTACGTTTTCATCAAGCAACAAATCGTCGCGACGCGTACTTGAAGAGGTAAGGTCAATTGCAGGGAAGATTCTTCGGTTTGAAATCTTTCTATCCAACTGAAGCTCCATATTTCCTGTTCCCTTAAATTCCTCAAAAATAACCTCGTCCATTTTAGAGCCGGTTTCAGTCAACGCTGTAGCGATGATACTTAACGAACCGCCATTTTCAATATTACGCGCGGCACCGAAGAAACGCTTCGGTTTGTGAAGCGCATTGGCATCCACACCACCACTCAATATCTTACCACTGGCAGGTTGCACGGTGTTATAAGCTCGCGCCAATCGCGTGATGGAGTCCAAGAGAATCACCACATCGTGGCCACATTCCACCAAACGCTTTGCTTTGTCGATTACGATATTGGCAACGCGAACGTGCTCGCTGGCTTCTTTGTCGAAGGTTGAAGCTACCACTTCGCCACGAACGTTTCGTTGCATATCGGTAACTTCCTCTGGACGTTCATCAATCAAAAGGACAATTTGGTAAACTTCAGGATGGTTTGCCGCTATTGCGTTTGCAATATCTTTCAGCAACATGGTTTTACCCGTTTTTGGTTGCGAAACAATCATACCCCGTTGTCCTTTTCCGATAGGAGCAAAAAGGTCAATAATACGGGTGGAAATGGTGCTTTGCTTATCGGCAAGGTTGAATTTTTCCTGTGGGAAAAGCGGCGTTAAATGTTCAAAGGAAACCCGATCGCGAACCACATTAGGGTTCAGGCCGTTAATTTTGTTCACCTTTATTAAAGGGAAATATTTTTCACCTTCTTTTGGCGGACGCACTTCGCCCAAAACCGTATCTCCGGTCTTTAACCCGAAAAGTCGAATCTGCGATTGCGATACATAAATATCATCGGGAGAGGAAAGGTAGTTGTAGTCGCTGGAGCGCAGAAAGCCGTAGCCGTCCTGCATAATGTCCAGCACGCCTTCGCTTTCAATGATGCCGTCAAACTCATAGTCCGGTTCACGGTAACGGTTGCGGGAGTCTTTGTTTCCGTTGCTTTTGTTGTCGTGTACGTTGCCGTCCTTCTGTTTGTGGTTTTGATGTTTTTGGCGGTTGTCAGAATTGTTGCTGTCATTGCGCTGGTTTTTCTGACGGTTGTCGTTGCTGCTGGAGCTAGACTTTTGGTGTTGCGGTTTTTTATCGCTCTCTTTCTTATCCTTCCTGTCCTTATCGTTTCTATCGTTACTGGAACGCTTGTCATCCGCAGGTTTCTTATCATCATCACTTTTCTTGTCGCGATGTTGTTTCTGAGGCTGGTTTTTCTTGTTTTTAGATTCCGTTTTGTGTGGACGGGGTTTCTGTTCTTTGGCAGGATTTTCATTTGAAGAAGCGCTTTTTTCTTCTTTCTTGGTTTCGGGTGCCGATTCCTCGGCTTTAATCACTGCTTTAACCGCTTTTGGGTTAGTAGCTTGGTAATCGAGAATTTGATATACCAAGTCCAATTTTTTTTGAGTGCGATATTTCGGCACGTTAAGCTCTTTGGCTATTTCCTGAAGTTCAGGTAGCTTTTTTTCTTTTAATTCTGAAATTTCAAACATGTAGAATATACTGTTGTTAATGTTGATACAAATGTGTTCCTTTTGAGAAGGTAAGTACGTTGAAAATTTTTTCGAAGACTAAGTAACCTTGATTGAGTTGGTTACGAATTGTTACTGCAATAATACAACAATAAATTAAAAACCACCGGTATTTTTTTTAAAAAGAAACAGTATTTTTGCTGCAGAATAGATTTTTGTAAAAAATGATCCAACGCATCCAAACCATTTATTTAGTCGTTTCTGCCATTGTAATTGGAGCTTTATTTATGTGGTTTCCAGTGGTGATTGGCACTGATGGTTCTGTAATTATGGAACGGAGTGAGCCCTTGATTTTTGGGCTGATATTTATTTCGATTGCGTTGGCAATAATTTCAATTTTAAGTTTCAAAAAACGGCAGTTGCAGTTTGTGCTCAACCGTTTGAACATCATATCAAACTTTGTATTACTGGGAGTTTTCGTTTACAGGTTGCTAACTTTATCCGGAGAGACTATTGTTTCAGAGAAGGGTATTGGGGTGCTTTTTCCCATCATTTCTATCGTATTTTTAGTGCTGGCCAACAAGGCCATAAAAAGGGATGAGGACCTCGTAAAATCTGTTGATCGTTTACGATAAACCGATCTTGGTATATTAGTGCAAGACCCCCGGAGTATGCCAACTTCGGGGGTTTTTTGTTTCTAAAATCCCCAATGCAAAATTCCAAATCCCAAATTCTGGAGTCAACCAATCAACGAATCAACGATTCCCAATTCCCGAATCAACGATTCCCAATTCCCGAATCAACGATTCCCAAATTCAATAACCTCCAGATTCTGGATTTTTTCCCCGTCAATCTCAAAACGCAGCATCGTGCGTATCTTTTGAAAACCGTGCTTTCCCACGGCCCCGGGATTCATATGGAGCAAGCCCGTGATTTTATCGGGCATCACTTTCAATATATGCGAATGGCCACAAATAAAGATTTTTGGTGGATTGGAATAAATTTCCTGTCGGATTGACGGATTGTACCTTCCCGGATAGCCGCCAATGTGCGTAATCCACACCTCAACCCCTTCGCACATAAAACGGTTGTGGAGTGGAAATTCCATACGGGCTTCCGTGCTGTCAATATTACCGTAAACTGCTCGCAACGGCTTTAGTTTTTTGATTGCATCGGTAACCGAAAGGTCGCCAATATCGCCGGCGTGCCACACTTCGTCAGCCTGTTTTACGTAGCTCAGTATTTTTTCGTCAATATAGCTGTGGGTATCGCTGAGAAGTAGGATTTTTTTCAAAATGGGCTGTTTGGTTGTTAAGTTACTAAGTTATTGGGTTATTAAGTTATGACTTGTTTTCAAATTTAAACAACTTTTAAATCAAATAGCGCAAACAAACCTCTCGACTCCTCAATTTTTAAACTTTTAAACCCATAAACTCCTAAACTAAAATCGTAATTTTGTCAATTCTGAAAAAATCCAAGTGCGATATTTTATTGAAATAGCCTATAACGGAAAAAATTATTTTGGATGGCAGCGCCAGCCCGAACAGATTAGCGTGCAGCAGGTTTTAGAGGAGACCATTTCAATTTTGCTTCGGAAGGAAATAAAACTCACCGGAGCGGGAAGGACCGATACCGGCGTACATGCCAAACAGCTTTTCGCACATTTCGATAGTGATGAGATTGAAAATTCTGATGACTTTATTTTTAGAATGAATTCCTTTCTTCCGAAGGATATTTCAATAAGGAATATTTTTGAGGTAAAGGAAGATGCGCATGCGCGATTTGACGCAGTGGAACGGGAATACGAATACGTTATTTCATTAGAAAAAGACCCGTTTTCACAGGATTTTGCGTTTCAAATAAACAATACGCCAAATGTTGCTTTAATGGACCAAGCCGCTGAAATGCTATTGGCCCATAGAGATTTTCAATGCTTTTCACGCTCGCGGACCGATGTAAAAACGTACAATTGTACCATCGTAAAAGCATTTTGGGAAGCTACGGATAATAGGCTTATTTTTACCATTGCCGCCGACCGTTTTTTGCGAAATATGGTCCGCGCCATCGTCGGGACGCTTTTGGATGTAGGTTACGGAAAGACTACCCTGGAAGATTTTAAGGCAATATTGAAAAGTAAAAGTAGGGAAGAAGCTGGTGCATCCGCGCCGGCGCACGGATTGTATTTGACGAAAGTTGTTTATCCTGAAAGTATTTTTAAAAGAACTGAGAAAAAAGAATAAAGAACAAAGAACAGAGAAATCCCTAATCACAAATCACAAATTAACGAATCCCAAATTAACAAATCCCGAATCACCAATTAACGAATTAACAAAAAACCGTGTCAGAAACCACAGGAAACGCATTCGATTTTAAGCTTTTTAAGCGATTGCTGGCTTTTACAAAGCCCTATCGGCTTGTGTTTTATTTTGTCGCTTTTGCCGCAATCATAATGTCCGGCCTTGCCGTGCTGCGACCCTATCTTTTGAAATTGGCCATAGACAATTCCATGGTTCCAAAAGATGGCGATGGCTTTATGAAGTACATCATTTTAATGGTGGTCGTACTTATGCTGGAAGTGATATTTCAATTCGCCTTTATATTTTACACCAACTGGCTTGGCCAAAGTGTAATTCGCGATATGCGCCAAAAGCTCTTCCGATTGATGATGAGTTTCAAGATGAAATATTTTGATAAGAGTGCCGTCGGAAGATTGACCACCCGCGCCGTGAACGATGTGGAAACCATTTCCAGTATTTTCAGCGAAGGCTTGTTTATGATTATTAGCGACCTATTGAAAATGCTCGTAATCGCGGGGTTTATGCTTTACCAAAGCTGGCGGTTGTCGCTCATTGTTTTTATTGTTTTGCCCTTTATTCTCTATGCCACCCGTGTGTTCCAAAAAGCGATGAAAGTAGCTTTTGAAGACGTTCGAAACCAAGTTGCAAACCTAAACACCTTTGTGCAGGAGCGCATCACGGGGATGAAAATAGTTCAGATTTTCACCCGAGAAAAAACCGAATACGAACGTTTTCAGGAAATAAACAAAGACCACCGAAAGGCTTGGATAAAAACCGTTTGGTACAACTCTATTTTCTTCCCAATTGCTGAAACCGCTGGAGCTGTGGCGACAGGATTGTTAGTTTGGTACGGAGGCTTGAATGTGATTGGCGGTGGCTTTGTTACACTGGGTATAATTACTGCTTTTATTCAATATGCCGAAATGCTTTTCAGACCGCTGCGGCAAATTGCCGATAAGTTCAACACCCTTCAAATGGGGATGGTGGCCGCGAACCGCGTCTTTGGAATTCTCGATACCAAATCGCACATCGCTGATACTGGAATGGTTGATTATACCAGCACCAAGGGAGAGATTGAATTCAAAAATGTACACTTTGGATATAATGAAGATGAAGAAGTAATTAAAGGAATTTCGTTTAAGGCAAATCCCGGTGAAACGGTTGCCATAGTAGGTGCTACCGGAGCCGGAAAAAGTACGATTATCAATCTTTTGAATCGTTTTTACGAAATAAACAGCGGTGATATTTTGATTGACGGTATTTCTCTGAAGGATTATAAATTGGTGTCACTTCGGGGGCAGATAGCTGTGGTTTTGCAGGATGTATTTCTCTTTGCCGATTCAATTTTGAACAATATTACGCTGAACAACCCAAACATTTCCGAAGAAGAAGTAATAGCAGCAGCAAAGGAAATAGGCGTCCATAAATTCATACAATCGCTTCCCGATGGCTATCATTACAATGTGAAGGAACGCGGCAGCATGCTTTCCTCGGGGCAGCGACAGCTCATTTCATTTTTGCGCGCCTATGTTAGCAAGCCCAGCATTTTGGTTTTGGACGAGGCCACTTCTTCCGTAGATACCTATTCCGAGGAATTGATTCAAACGGCTACTGATAAAATCACCAAAGACCGAACTTCAATAGTAATCGCACATAGATTGGCCACCATTAAAAAAGCCGATAAAATTATAGTGATGGATGCTGGTAAAATTATGGAGGAGGGCACGCACAAAGAATTGTTGAAACTTGAAAATGGTTTTTATAGGAATCTTTACGAAGTACAGTTTATGGCAGAGGAAGCTATATAACCAATGGCTTGATTTCCTTTTTCTGCATCAATAAATCCGTTCAAATCGCCTAATAGATATAATATAAAAAGTGTAATGACAATTGCAATTAAGTATAATGGTATTAGGATAACGATAAACAACAATGTTTTTTTTATTAATTGGAGAAACGTAAGTTGATACAGTCTTTTCAGTACATAAACATATATAAGTATTTGAACAAAAAGAACGCCGATTGCTATAAAATTGAATAACTGTTTATTCCATACGGTTAATATGTATAATATTATGGCAACAATGGAACTTTGTGAATATGTATATAGATTTATTATTAAGTGTTCGGCATAATTATACTTATTTCTATAAAAAACAATCCACGACATGAACGCCAAAAGAGGTATTGCTGCAAAAAACAATAAGTTTTGATAATCAAAAACTGATGACTGTAATTTTTTTCCAAATTCTTTTTGCGCATCATTATTTTGAGAAAAATCAAAAGTGCCATCAAACAAATCAGGATAGAATTTGAATGCTATAAAATAAAACAAACTGCTAATGGTAACGGCAATGGTAAAATAACCAAAGGCGTTTATATACTTTTTTCGTGTTCCATTGATATATCCGCCAATAACAACTTCAGGCTTCTTAAAAAGATCAATAAAAGTAAGTAGTGGTCTATTAGAATCAATACTAAAAAATACTTGGTAGAATTCTGTAAAAAGATATTTTAAGGTCAATCTTTGATTAACCACTTGTGCTCCACATTTACTGCAGAATTTATCTATTTCTGAAAGTGATTTTCCGCAATTCTTACAATTCATGTATTTAGCTTAAATCCTTTTTTAAAATCTTCATAAGCTCTTCTGTATCTTCAAAAAGTACAAAATCGCCATCCTTTAAATATGAAATCTGACCGTTTTCTTCGGAAACAACCAAACACACGGCATCGGTTTTTTCAGTAATACCAACGGCTGCGCGGTGCCGAAGTCCAAAGCGCAACGGTATCTTTTTGTCATTTGAAACGGGCAGAATAACCCGGGTTGCCGTAATTCTATTTTCTTCAATAATCATAGCGCCATCGTGCAAGGGGCTGTTTTTAAAAAAGATGCTTTCAATAATGGGCTGGTTTACTTCAAGGTTCATTTCATCCCCAGTGTTTTTTACAAAATCTAGGCTATTGTTGCGCTGGAGAACGATTAACGCTCCGGTGTGCGAAGCGGACATTTTTTTGCAGGCGGCTATAATTCCTTGTAAATTGGTTTTAAGACCGCCGTCATTTCCAGAGAATTTAAATTGTTTCAGAAATCTTCGCCGTGCGTTGAAATTGGTAGAGCCCAACATCAACAGAAATTTTCGTATTTCCGGCTGAAAAACCACCACTAAAGCAAACATACCGACCCCCAAAAAACCGCCGAGAATTTTGCTCAAAAGCTCCATTTCCAAAAGTTGGGTAACTACGTAAATGGCGTAAACAATGATAATACCCACCAAAATATTGATGGCAACGGTGCCTTTCACCAAATTATAGAGGTAATACAGCAGGAATGCCACCAGCACAATGTCCACAATATCTATAATCCGAATGTCGAGAAAATCCAAGGGTGTGCGTTTTTTTGTAAAAGTAGTTTAAAAATTGATTCTTTTGAAACTGTTGTTTCTATTGATGCTATTGTTTTTTGGGTTAATTTTATCGCTCAAACCTCATCCCACAAACCTCACCCCTTAATTTCACACATTCCACAGCTTCCTTTACATCGTGTACCCTTAAGATTGACGCTCCTTTTAAAAGCGCGATGGTATTGAGCGAAGTGGTGCCGTTTAAAGCATTTTCCGCGGAAGTTTCCAAGGTTTTATAAATCATAGATTTTCTTGAAATACCTGCTAAAATTGGAACGTTTAGTTTTTGAAAAAGTTCCAGATTATTCAAAAGCTGAAAACTTTGTTCGCGGGTTTTTGCAAAGCCAAAACCGGGGTCGGCAACAATATCGTTGATTCCTACTGCTCGGGCGAGCGCGATTTTTTCGGCTAAATCTTTTAAAACTTCGAGGGTCACATTTTTATAATCGGTAAGTTTTGCCATCGTTTTTGGCGTGCCGCGCATGTGCATCAAAATATACGGCACTTTCAACTTTGCAACGATATTGTACATTTCGGCATCTAAAGTTCCGCCGGAGACATCATTCACCATGGCTGCTCCAGCTTCCACGGCTTTTTTTGCAATCTCGTTTCGGAAAGTATCTACGGAAATCAACGCTTCGGGAAATCTTTTCAGCATACTTTCAACGGCTTCAACAGCCCTTCTAATTTCTTCGGTTTCTGAAATTTCCTCAGCGCCCGGCCGAGTGCTGTAACCGCCAACATCCAAGAACGTAGCACCTTCGGAAAGCATTCTTTCGGCCTGCTTTAAAATTTCCTTTTCTGAAAACGTTTTTCCGCCGTCATAAAACGAATCGGGCGTTACATTAATGATGCCCATCACTTTGGGCACGGAGAGGTCTATAAGGTTGCCGCGGCAATTAAGGGTCTGCAATTCTTTAAATTTTAGTTTTCAAAATTCGGCTTTTTTAATGGAATGTGCCGATTCCACAATAACTTTAAGCGTTCAACTTTGAACTTTGAACTATTTAAGCGAAATTTACGCAAAATCTTACACATCACTAATGGCCGATACTTCAAATCAATACAACGACCAGATTGAAAAATGCAGGGAGCTGTTTATCAAGAAAATGCACGATTACGGAAGTGCGTGGCGCATTCTCAGGCTTCCGTCCCTTACCGACCAAATTTTTATAAAGGCACAGCGCATCCGTGGTTTGCAGCAAAATGCGGAGCGAAAAATTGAAGAGGACGAAACCAGCGAGTTTATCGGGATTGTAAATTATTCCATAATGGCGCTTATCCAACTGGATAAAGGCGTAGTGGAGCAGCCCGACCTGTCCTTGGAAGAGGCCACCCAACTTTACGATGAGCAAGTGGCGAAAACCAAACAGTTGATGATGGACAAAAACCACGATTACGGCGAGGCGTGGCGCGATATGCGGGTAAGTTCGCTGACGGATTTGATTCTTCAGAAATTACTGCGCGTAAAGCAAATTGAAAACAATAGCGGGAAAACCTTGGTTTCTGAAGGAATTGATGCGAATTATCAGGATATGATAAATTATGCGGTTTTTGCGCTGATTCATTTAAAGGAAAGAAAATAGAATAAAGAAAAAAGACTTATAAGGGATGAAAATACTAGTAGGAATATCACGAATAATTGTTGGAGTACTTTTTATAATCAGCGGATTGATAAAACTGAACGACCCCGTTGGTTTTTCATTTAAGCTGAAGGATTATTTCGCCCCCGAAGTTTTGGATCTTGGGTTTTTGGTGCCTTATGCGTTGCTGATTGCAATATTCGTCGTCATTTTTGAAGTGCTGCTGGGCGTTGCTTTGCTTTTGGGTTATCTGAAAAAATTTACACTTTGGGCCTTGTTGCTGATGATCGTATTTTTCACATTTCTCACATTTTATTCAGCATATTTCAACAAGGTAACCGATTGCGGCTGCTTTGGCGATGCCATAAAACTCACGCCTTGGGAATCTTTCACAAAAGATATCGTGCTCCTCATTTTGATTTTGATACTTTTTGTGGGAAGAAAATATATTCAGCCTTTTTTCACAAAAGGGATACGCAGTATTCTCATTTTTGCATCCTTCGTTTTCTGTCTCGGAATCACCTATTATGTTTTGTTGCATCTCCCAATTATCGATTTCCGTCCGTATAAAATTGGTGCGAATATTAAGGAAGGAATGACCGTTCCCGAAGATGCGCCGGGTCCTATTTATGAATATAAGTGGAAATTCAACATTAATGGTGAAGAAAAAGTAATCACTACAAACGGCGAATACCCACAGGTTGATGGCGAATTGATAAGTACTGAAACCGAAATGATACAGGAGGGCTACACCCCGCCAATCCACGATTTTACGATGGAAAGGGATGGCGAGGATTACACCGAACAATTTTTAAATGAAGAAAATCTGGTGGTTGTGATTGCTTATAGCTTGAGTAATACCGAAAAAGACGGTTACCTTCCTATAAAAGAAATTACCGATAAAGCCTTAAAAAATGGTTATAGCGTGATTGGTCTTTCGGCATCCTCGCAGGAAATGACTGAAGCTTTGACGGAGAAATATAAGTTGAATTTCAAATTTTACTTCTGCGATGAAACTACGCTGAAAACCATCGTCCGCAGCAATCCGGGAATTTTGGAACTTGACAACGGAACCATAACACAAAAGCTTCACTGGAACGATGCCCAAAAATTGCAACTTCCAGTAGTCGAAAACGCAAAGCCAAAGTTGGATCTTTCCTTGAAACAACGTTTGGACAGCATTGCAGTGCTGGACCAAAAATACCGCACGCTGATGCAGACAAAATCTTTGGAAGAAAGAAAGAAATTGGGTGAAAGTATGGGGCTTTCCGAAGCTGAATATAGTGGGGATCTTTCGCAAATGCAAAGTGTTTTGGATAGTGTAAATATGGTTTTTATTGAAAAATATTTTATTCAAAAAGGCTATCCGGGCAAATCTGTAGTTGGTGAAGAATCAAGTCTTGTTGCGTGGAATGTGCTGCAACACAACCCAGATAAAATTCCACTTTATTTACCATTGGTAAAGAAAGCTGCTGAAGCTGGCGAAATACCCAAAACTTCCGCCGCAATGATGGAAGACCGCTATTTGATGATGGAAGGGAAACCACAAATATACGGCACACAGGGAATGACGTACGATGATGCACGCGACTCATTTATATGGCCCATTGAAAACCCCGAAACCGTAAACCAAAGAAGAAAAGAAGCAGGTTTTGAAGAAACTGTTGAGGAATATGCCAAAATTCTTTTTGGCGACGACTTTGTATATGAGCCTCGCACCATAGAACAAATAAAACAATAATAAGTGACGGGTTACATACTTCAAAAATTGGGTTATGCGTTGCTAACGTTGTTTGGGGTTGTGACCGTAATTTTTCTGCTCTTCACAATCCTTCCCGGCGATCCCGCTCGCATGATGCTCGGCCAAAACGAAACCGCGGAACAACTTGCCGTTGTAAAAAAGAAATACGGTTTTGACCAACCTGTTTCGGTGCAATATGTACGGTATTTGAATGATTTATCGCCCATTTCCTTCCACAGTAAAAATCCGGAGGATTACACCTTTCTTTCCGAAGGGAAATACAATGCGGCAAAATTATTCTCTGTCGGAAATACAAACGTGGTTTTAAAAACACCCTATTTACGTGAATCCTTTCAAAAGAATGGAAAGGAGGTAAGTGAAGTTATTTCTGAAACACTTCCGAATACATTTATTCTTGCGGTTTCAGCAATTGTTATAGCAATGTTGATCGGGGTTTTCCTCGGAATTATTTCCGTGCTTTTTAAGGATGGGTTTATCGATAAAGCAATTCAATTGGTAAGCACTCTGGGGATGAGCGTTCCCTCGTTTTTCAGCGCGATCATCTTTGCGTGGATTTTCGGTTTTTTACTGCACGAATACACAAATTTGAATATGACGGGAAGCCTGTACGAAGTTGACGATTTTGGGAACGGCAAATACATTCAATGGAAAAATTTGATACTTCCGGCCATTGTTTTGGGCATCCGGCCGTTGGCCGTTGTGAGTCAGTTGATGCGCAATTCATTGCTCGAGGTTTTGAACCAGGATTACATTCGCACCGCAAAAGCGAAGGGTCTTTCCTTTTATCAAATTATAAAAAGACATGCACTTAAAAATTCACTGAATCCCGTAGTTACCGCCATTTCGGGTTGGTTTGCCAGCATGCTTGCGGGCGCGGTTTTCGTAGAATACATTTTCGGATGGAACGGACTGGGAAAGGAAATCGTCAACGCGCTGAACACGCTCGATTTGCCTGTAATTATGGGAGCTGTAATCGTAATAGCAACATTGTTCATTATAATCAATATTTTTGTGGATATAATTTACGGTTGGCTCGATCCGAAAATCAGTCGGCAGTGATCAGTAAGTAGTAGCAAGTCTTGTAGGTTCGCGATTTATCGCGTGCTCTTTAATCAGTAGATAAAACAATTTTTTATGAAAACACTAATTGCCTTACTTTTATTTGTAGGCTTTGCACAAGCCCAGCAAAATTCCTTTTCCGAAGCTGCCTTGAACGAAAAGTTTCTTTCTGAAAATAATGTGGAAATAAGCTTTTCAGAAATACTTCAACAGTACAAAGGGAAAACCGTATTTATAGACATTTGGGCCAGTTGGTGTAAGGACTGTATCGTGGGAATGCCGAAGGTGCAAAAGCTGCGGGAGGAAAACCCGGAAGTTGTTTTTCTTTTCCTTTCCTTGGACAAGGAAATCGAAAGCTGGAAACACGGCATTGAAAAATACGGCGTTGTGGGCGAAAATTATTTTATCCCCGAAGGGTGGAAGGGCGATTTTTGTTCTTCCATAGATTTGGACTGGATTCCCAGATATATGGTTGTGAATGCCGAAGGCGAAATCAGCCTTTACAAAGCTATTGAAACTGACGACAAAAACCTTTTGAGTGCCCTAAAAAACTAAATAACCTAATAACTCAGTAACTTTACGATATGAGAAAAAAAATAGTAGCTGGAAATTGGAAAATGAACAACGATTTGGCCGAGACCGAAATGTTTTTGGTAGAATTGAAAAAGCAGGTATTTCCGGAAGACGTGGTAGTAATGATAGCGCCGCCGTTTACGAGTTTGAACCATACCTTCCGGTCCTTGCGCGAGCATCCCGTAGCCCTTGCCGCACAGAATATGCACCAGAGCAATGAAGGCGCTTTTACGGGTGAAATTTCCGCAAAAATGCTGAAAAGTGTAGGGGCAAGCACCGTTATTTTGGGCCACAGCGAGCGACGTGCGTATTTTAACGAAGACAGCGCCATATTGGCCGAAAAAGTGAATACGGCGCTCGAAAACGAAATGACCATTATTTTCTGTATCGGTGAGGAATTGGATGATCGAAAAAAGGGAAGCCATTTCGAATTGATAAAATCGCAACTTTCCGAGGGTCTTTTCCATATTGCTGACGAAGCTTGGGAAAATATCATTGTTGCCTATGAACCAGTTTGGGCCATTGGCACTGGTGAAACCGCAAGTCCCGAACAGGCTCAGGAAATGCACAAATTAATAAGAAAGACCATTGCTGAAAATTATTCAAAAACAATAGCCGATGAGGTTTCAATTCTTTACGGTGGGAGTGTAAAACCGGACAATGCATCGGAAATTTTTGGTCAGAATGATGTGGACGGAGGCCTTATTGGCGGAGCTTCGCTGAAAGTGGATAGTTTTATGAAGATTGTAAATTCCTTCGAAAAGTAAGTACACAATTAATATAAAGCACCACAAAACCAAATCCCAAATTCCAAATTCCAAATTCCAAATTCCAAATTCCAAATCCCAAGTTTGAGATTTGTTTTTTGGTTTTTTGGAATTTATTTGGGATTTGGTACTTGTAATTTCGAATTTTTAAAAAACTATGAATTATATAGAATACATTTTTAAAGTGAGCCCGCTCCAACCAGGTACCGAAATCCTGATTGCCGAATTGGGATACGCCGGTTTTGAAAGTTTTGTTGAAACCGAGGAAGGCGTTACGGCTTACATCCAAAAGGAAGAATGGAACCCAAATATTTTGGATGACATTCATATTTTAAATTCTGAGGAATTTAAAATAGAATATACTTTTTCAGAAATAGAACAAATCAACTGGAATTCCGAATGGGAAAAAAATTTCGACTCCATTGAGGTTGATGGAAAATGTACCGTCCGCGCGCCATTTCACCCAGATAAGAATTTTGAATATGAAATAGTAATCGAGCCCAAAATGTCATTCGGTACGGGCCATCACGAAACTACTTTTATGATGCTCCAGTTTATTTTGGAAAATGATTTTAAGGGAAAATCGGTGCTCGATATGGGCTGCGGCACGGCAGTTTTGGCAATTTTGGCAGAAATGTGCGGCGCTTCAAAGCTGGATGCCATTGATATTGACGAGTGGTGTTTTGAGAATTCATTAGAGAATATTCAAAGAAACGATTGCCAAAATATTTCAGTGTTTCTGGGCGATGCCTCGCTGCTGAAGGAAAAAAAATATGACGTGATTATTGCCAACATCAACCGAAACATTCTCTTGAACGATATGGAGGCCTACCGAAACTGTTTGGATAAGGGTGGGGAACTTTACCTAAGCGGATTTTATAATGAGGATTTGCCAATTATTAAAGAAGCTTGCAATAATCTGGGTTTTACCTTCGTTGAAAACAAGGAGAAAAACAAATGGGTTGCGGCTAAGTTTAAAATTTAGTAAATTTCATTTGTTTTAGGAATTTTACAAACGATAGTATGAGTACCAAAGAAAAAATCCAAGAAGAGGTAGAGGTTGCAGAAAAGGAGAGCAATCTCAATGAAATTGTGCTTTACAATGATGATGTAAACACTTTTGACCACGTAATAAACAGCTTAATCTTCGCTTGCGAACACACGCCAGAACAGGCCGAGCAATGCTCCATTATTGTTCATTATAAAGGAAAATGCACTGTGAAAACAGGAGAGTTTAACGAATTAAAACCACGCTGCTCGATGCTTTTGGAAGCTGGATTGAGTGCAGAGATTATTTAAAACCACTCAAAGTACAATCCAGAAATAATTACGGCTATTATTAGAATAATAAGAACAGTTATAATGAAACCTGCGCCAAAGCGGGTTTTTTTATTGTCTTGAAGAATGTAATCCCTTTCTTTCTCATTATCAGTATCTTTTACTATTTTGGTCATAATGGATGGTTTTTATATGTCCAAAATACTTAAAAAACCTGAGATTTTTGTGAAAAATAAGCCATAAAAAAACCACGTTAAAAAAAACGTGGTTTTTTATTAGTGACCTTGCCAGGATTCAAACCTGGAACCTCCTGAGCCGTAATCAGGTGCGCTATTCAGTTGCGCCACAAGGCCATTATTTCAGATTTTTTAAAACATCGCAGTTTTTGCGGTCTTGCCGGCCCCGACGCTTCGGGGAAACCTAGACCCTTCCCGAATCGAATTCAGGATGGGCTACAAAGCCGAATTAATTTCGCTTTTAGCGGGTGCAAATATATTTCTTTTTAACTTGCAAGGCAAATTAATACCTGCAAAAAAATGGATTTAACTAAATATATTCGAAATATTGAAAACTTTCCCAAGGCTGGCGTCCATTTTAAGGACATCACTCCATTGCTTGGCGATAGCGAGGCCGTTGCAAGTTGCGTCGAGCAATTAGTGGTTTTAATTGGGGATAAAAAAATAGATAAAGTTGCAGCTATAGAGTCACGCGGCTTTTTCTTCGGAACACTTTTGGCACAAAAGCTAAATGCTGGCTTCGTGCCCATCAGAAAACCGGGGAAGCTTCCCTATAAAACCAGAAAAGAGCCATACCAATTGGAATACGGGCTTGATGCACTTGAAATTCACGAAGATGCGATTAAAAAAGGAGAGCGGGTGTTGTTGCACGACGATGTTTTGGCAACAGGCGGAACGGCTCGTGCTGCGTGTAATTTGATTGAACAATTGGGCGGAGAGATTGTGCAGTGTAATTTCCTGCTCGAACTGGAATTTCTGAACGGGATCAACAAACTTAGAAGCCATCCCGTGCAATCTTTACTGAAATTTTAATCCAAGGCGTTTTTTGTGACCCACAATTTATAGGCAAATATGGCCATTTGAAGTTTTGAGGCCTTCGATAGATCCACTCCCTTTTTTGTAAAACTAGGAAGCAGCTTGCTATTTACTTTTGAAAGGAATTTGAAAAATTTCTTCTTCATATTTATTTAAATTGAATATGAATGTAGGCATTTATCGATAAAAAGTTTTTAAAGTGATGTTAAAACCTATTCGGCGCTTTTCATAATTGTGTGCTGTTTATCTACCGCCAACGTGATGTTTTTTATGTCTTCCTTTCCATTGCCAAAGGTTGAAGTGGAAACAGAGCCGTTTCTGTTGTCGATTGTAATGGAAATATGTGTTATTTCGTTCTTGTCATTTCGCTCCAGATTAGTGTACTCGAATGAAATATCCGCAGCATCATAGCTCTTTTGAAGCTCCAATAGCTCTAAATCGGTAGTGTTTTTGGTTATCACGTTTGGAGAGCCTTTAAAGTCCATGGTACTTTTGGTTATTGCTCCATTTGCCTTGTTCAGGCTATCCCTTCGGTTTTGCATGCGCATTTTCATTTCGGCCCGTCTTTCCGCCATTTCCTTTTTCATTTGTGCTCTTCTTTCTTCCATGGCGCGGCGTTGGTCATTATAATTTTTATCAGAATCGTCCAAATCCCGTTTTCCACTTCCTTGGCTAATAAAGGCCTGATTCGAGCTGCCGGCGCTTTTAATGGAAATCCGGCTTCCTTCAGAAACTATTACAATATCATTGATGGGATGCTCGCTGCTCACGCTATAATTTCCTGAGTTGTTATTACCGTCCTTATACCGAATGGTAATGGCAATAATTTCGTTTTTGTCATTATAAACCACGTTAGAATAATCAAACCCCAATCCGTTGGCCTCCATCTGCTCCTTAATATTCTGTAGTTCCTCAAGCGTTGTCATTTTTGTAATTACCAGCGTAAGCTGTTTCCCTGGCATTAGCTTATTCTGAATATTTCGCGCTTCGGTATTATGACTAAAAGATGGAAAAGCGAAACAGGATAATGCCAAAATAGAAAAGACTGAAAGATTTTGAATCACTTTTTTGATATGTGTTTTCATAAGTATATCTAAATTAAAAAATATGTCTTGTAAAAGAAAATGGGAACCGTGGGCACAGTAAAATTTCGGGGATAGCAACAAATATACAACAAATTCTTTTTTGCATTTAGTATCTTCGCGGGCATTACTATTTTCTATGGATTATCTTTTAGTATTTTTTGGATTGGTATTATTAGTGGTTGGCGGTGAATTTTTGGTCCGTTCTTCAGTGGCACTTTCCTTTAAACTTCACCTTTCAAAAATGGTGATTGGGCTCACGGTGGTTTCATTTGCAACTTCTGCCCCAGAACTTTTGGTGAGCCTGCAGGCCGCGCTTAATGGTTTTTCTGATATTGCCTTAGGAAATGTGCTGGGCTCAAATATTGCGAACATTGGGTTGGTATTGGGGATCACGGCGATTATCTCGCCACTGGCCATAGATAAGGATTTCTATAAATTGAATTGGCCGGTGATGATGATTCTTTCCGTGGCGCTGTACTTTATTTTGAAAAGCGGCATGCAGATTTCCCGATCCGAGGGGATTGCGCTTTTGCTTATGCTTTTTGTCTATTTATGGATTTTGATACGAAGAGCCAAAAAACAAAGAGGAACACAGCCTGTTGACGAAGGTATAGACGAGGGTTTGTCCAAGGCTTCCAATTTTAAAATAATTCTTTGGTTATTGATAGGAGGCGTCGCTCTTTATGCCGGAAGTGAGTTTTTGGTAGGTGGGGCCGTTTCCTTGGCAGAAAATTTCGGTGTTAGTGAGCGCGTAATAGCCGTAACCATGATTGCGGTGGGCACGAGCATCCCCGAACTTGCAGCGTCTGTAATTGCCGCCCTAAAAAAGGAAAAAGCTATTTCTTTGGGAAATCTTATTGGTTCAAATATCTTTAATATATCATCCGTATTGGGTATTACCGCCATAATTCAGCCCATAGCCGTTAAAAGCAACGAGGTGCTTACCAATGATATTTTTTGGATGATTGGCTTTGCCGCGGTCTTACTTCCATTGGCGTTTCTTCCCAAATCATTTCAACTAGGCCGAAAAAGAGGAATTGTATTAGTCGTGGCGTATGGAATTTTTATTTCGATGACCATTATTTCTTAAGCGGGAAGTATTATTTGGAAATATAGGAATGGTTTTGCCATTTAAATATTTCATTTGGTGTTGTATTGTTAGTTGAAGCGCTATCTAAAGGGGGTCTTTTACCACTCATTTCAGTTATATTTTCGGATAGATTTTATTTTGTAGGAAAAAAGGGCTGTTTTCCTACGTTTTAATGACTTTGCTATGGCTTTGCTATGGCTTTGCTATGGAGTATCCGTGGGGAGGAGTTTTAGGTGACCCGTCCTTGACCCGTCCTAAAATAACTATACAGGTTGAATAATAAATTTTGATAAATTTATATGTATAAGGACAAAGTATGAAAGAAACATAATGGGTTTTGTGAATTCAAGGATACAAATATCATATTCCTTAACATGAATAAAACGTAATTGACCCCTAAAAACTATGGGTGTTTATAATTATATTGACAGTTTTGTGTAAATAAATAATAAAATTTAGGGGTGCGTATGTGTTTTTTCTATTTTTGCCAAGTCAAACTCTAAAATCCAAATATGTCCACTTTACGATTTCATGCCATCAAGGAAACTTTTAACCGAGTGCCCTTTCCAGTTACCGAACCCGATAGACGTTCCGATATCTTCGGAAAAAATGTTTTTAATGAAGCTGCCATGCGGCAGTATCTTACCAAGGACTCCTTTAAAAGTGTTATGGACGCCATCGAGAACGGCTCCAAGATTGAACGCCACATAGCTGATCATATCTCTACGGGTATGAAGGAATGGGCGATTGCCAAAGGTGCCACGCATTACACCCATTGGTTTCAACCGCTAACAGGCGCAACCGCTGAAAAACACGATGCATTTTTTGAAACGATGGAAAATGGTCATGCAATTGAAAAATTTGGTGGCGGGCAGTTGGTACAGCAAGAGCCGGATGCCTCAAGTTTTCCCCACGGCGGCATCAGAAATACTTTTGAAGCCCGTGGATATACAGCTTGGGATCCCACTTCGCCTGCCTTCATTTACGGCACTACATTGTGTATCCCAACGGTATTTGTGGCGTACACTGGCGAGGCTTTGGATTTTAAAACGCCATTGCTACGCGCCCTGCAGGTTGTAGATGTCGCGGCAACTGCAGTGGCTAAATATTTTGATAAAAACGTTGTCAAGGTAAATGCTACACTTGGCTGGGAGCAGGAATATTTTTTGGTAGATAGTGCTTTGGCTTTGAGCCGTCCGGATATTTCTTTGGCGGGAAGAACTTTGTTGGGCCATTCATCAGCAAAGGGACAGCAGTTGGACGATCATTACTTCGGCTCCATCCCGGCTCGTGTATTGAATTTTATGCGCCATTTGGAAACCGAGTGTATGCTTTTGGGTATTCCCGTGAAAACCCGTCATAATGAAGTAGCCCCAAATCAATTTGAATTGGCGCCTATTTTTGAGGAAACCAACTTGGCGGTAGACCACAACTCCTTATTAATGGACTTGATGAATAAAATTGCCGACAAGCATAATTTCAAGGTCTTGTTTCACGAAAAACCGTTTGCCAATGTAAACGGAAGTGGAAAGCATAACAATTGGTCGTTGGCTACCAACACTGGCGTCAATCTTCTGGGGCCGGGCAGTACCCCGATGAAAAATCTTCAGTTCCTTACATTCTTTATCAACACACTTAAAGCCGTTAATGAACACGAGGAGTTATTGCGTGCTTCCATAGCCAGTGCGGGCAACGATCACCGCTTGGGAGCGAATGAGGCGCCACCTGCCATTATTTCGGCCTTTATCGGTTCGCAACTGACTGAAGTTTTGGATGAACTGGAAAAGGTAACTAGTGGTAAACTTTCGCCTCAAGAAAAAACAGACCTTAAATTGAACGTTGTAGGGAAAATCCCGGAGATTCTTTTGGACAACACAGACCGAAACCGAACCTCACCCTTTGCGTTCACGGGAAATAAGTTTGAGTTCCGTGCCGTTGGTTCTACAGCTAACTGTGCCAACCCGATGACCGTCCTTAACGCTATTGTGGCAAAGCAACTTATTGACTTTAAAAAGGAAGTAGATGCTCTTATTAAGGATAAGAAGATGAAGAAGGATGACGCCATCTTCAATGTATTAAAGGAATATATCAAGGATTCAAAAAGAATTCGCTTTGAAGGTGATGGTTACGGAGAAGCCTGGGAAAAGGAAGCTGAAAAACGCGGTTTGAGCAACCACAAAACTACTCCCAATGCACTAAAAGCGAAGGTTTCAAAAAAGACAATTGCACTTTTTGAAGAATTGGGAATAATGAGCAAAGTGGAGCTGGAGGCCCGATATGAAATAGAAATGGAAGATTATGCCATGCGAATTCAAATTGAAGGCCGTATTTTGGGTGATATTGCTCGAAACCACGTTATACCTACTGCCATCCGCTATCAAAATATTTTGATAGAGAATGTACAAGGGCTTAAGAATATATATGGGACAGATTTTAAAAAATTCGCCGGCGAGCAGATGCAGCTGATTGAACAGATAAGTGAACATATCGCAAAAATCAATAAAGGGATTACCGATATGATAGATTCGCGAAGAAATGCGAATAAAATTGAAAATGCCGAGAAAAAAGCTTTTGCTTATTGCGATGAGGTGAAATCGTTTTTCCAAGTCATTCGTTATCACTGTGATAAGTTGGAATTGCTTGTGGATGACGAGCTATGGCCATTAACCAAGTATAGAGAGCTTCTTTTCACGAAATAAAAATTAACTTTTATTTAACTTTTCAAAATTAAAGACCGTTCAAATGTTTTTGGACGGTCTTTTTGTGTATTTGAAACCCTTAACACCTTCTTACCTTGAAAGCGCTTTCTTACAGTTTTCTGCCTAATATTTTTAAGTTTCATGGGTTCGTTTTTTTTAATGAATTAGAGTTTCTACATTTGAAAAAATAAAAAAATCGGAGCAGTATAAACTCTGTTTTTTTAATCATTATTTGATCGGTATCTCCCCAACGCCGATAGCGATTTTTCAATCAAAAGTCTATTTCTAAAATTTTAAAAAAATTAGCACAATTCTCAAGGGATACGTATGTCTTCTAAGGAACGGACTGTGCAGTATTATGAATTTTATTGAATCTAAATATTAACTCAAATTTAAATTTTAAACCTTTATGAAAAAAGTAGTATTCAGTGCAGCAGCACTTATGTGTGGAACACTTATGTTCGCACAATCAAATGTAAGCGATGTAAATCAAGATGGTAATAGCAATGATGCCCAGATTGTACAGAGCGGAGGTGGCAATGACAGCGAAGTTATTTCTACAGGAAATAGAAATGCAGCAACCGTTACCCAGTCCGGTACCATCCACAACTCTATTGTTGAGCAGCGTGGAGATGACAATGCCAGTACCGTTACTTCTATTGGCAGAAACAATAATTCCAAAGTGGGCCAAGTAGATGAGCGCAATACAAGTGTGGTTCTTCAGCAAGGTGGTAATAATAACTCTTCAAGGGTTAGCCAAGGTCAGATTAGCAGTAACGGAACTGTAAGCAGAACCGGGCGAGACAACACGAGTGATATTTCACAAGATGGAAATAGTAACAAATCTGTAGTAGAGCAATGGGATTCCAATACACTTGTAGGTGAATTCAACGGATCTGCCGTATCGCAATTGGGTGATCGAAATGATAGTAAAGTAAGACAAACTGGCGACAATAATACTTCGGCTGTTTCGCAGGATGGAAATGATAACATTAGCGATATTCTTCAAAATGGTGACCAAAACCAAAGTACTGGAAGCCAAATTGGGAATGAAAACAACTCTTCTGTAAGTCAATCCGGAAGCCTTCACACCTCCACAGTTGCACAGGATGGAGATTCAAACACTGCTAATCTTGTACAAAGCAATGGGATTGACAGTAATTCTGAAGTAAACCAAACTGGTTTTAGAAATCATACCAACACTAATCAAAATGGTGATAATCACGAATCGACAATAACCCAAACTGGAGATAGAAACGGTGCAGGAGTTTCACAATACGGGTCTTATAACCAGAGTAATACAGTTCAGACCGGAAATGATAATGGTAGTTTAGTAGCACAGGCTAGAACTGGAAACGACAGTGAAGTTTCGCAGGAAGGAGATGGTAATAGCAGTAACGTGAGACAAAATGGTGGAAATTATAATTCTTCAGATGTAGATCAAAATGGAAGTGACCACGTCTCTGTTGTTAATCAAAATGGTACAGAAAACATTTCGATTGTTAGTCAGAAATTAAACCGCAATAATAGTGATGTGCAGCAGGTGGGAAGTAGAAACGAATCAAATGTTGATCAAAATGGAAATGATAATACTGGGATTGTAAATCAGTTAGGAAACGACAATAAGGCTACCATGAGCTCGGAAGGGAATAGATTTAAAAATGATATTACCAAATATGGTGTTTGGAGAACTCCTGGAGCATCAGGCACAATGATGGCAAAAGGAATCACACAAACGGGTGATAATAACATAGGAACTATTACGCAAGTTGGTTATACAGGCGTAACGTCCGGTTCTGGTAGTGCAGGTATTGGACAATTAGGAAATTCAAATAAGGCAACTATAACTCAAACCAATCTTTTGGCACATGCTTGGAGCGGTTCCAATGCAGCCTTTGTTGATCAGATTGGCGATATGAATGAGAGTGTACAAAATCAAACAGGTCGTGCGGGTACAAGTTATTTCAGACAAGCAGGAAACAATAACTATGGAGAATCTCAACAAGCGAGTCAATCTCGAGCTACTTTAGAACAAGAGGGTAACAGAAATAGCTCAATCCAGATACAGGGGGCAGAAAACATGCAAAAATCAGATACATATCAGCTTGGTGATGATAACATAGCTACAAGCGAACAAAGTGGAGGAATAACTAATCATTCCAAAATCTTGCAAGAGGGTGATTGGAATACAGCAGAAGTAAATCAGCTAGGCGCTACAAATACATCAGATGTCTCACAAATGGGAGATCTAAACATCAGTGATGTTATGCAAAACGGTAATAGCAATATAAGTACTGTTGGTCAAACCGGCATGAGCAATATGAGTACCGTTAACCAATTGGGTGATATGAATACCTCTACGGTAACTCAAAACTAGTATTTCATAATTAATATAGTCGCGAGACAAGTAATTTAAATAAAAAGTGTGGGCACATTTAAAAAAATGACCCACACTTTTTTAATTTTTAATTATAGAGAAGAATATTTTAAACAATTAATTAACACAACTTCTCGGTTGTAAGTTTTTTTGTTGTTTATCGGGTTGAAAATGTTTTTTAACTTATAAATAGAGTTTTATTGTTAAATTAAATCTATTCGGTCTTAAAACAGAGGTCCATTTTTATCTTTTTATGCGGCTAATCGTTTGTTTATTAGAATAATTTAATAGATATTTGAGAGATGATTGCCCAGGAAGGTCACAAAAACACTACTTTATTAAATAGTGTAAAATAACAAATCTATCCCCATATTTTTTGATAATTATCAATCGAACTTAGAAAGCACTCGTTTCTAATTTAGGAATTGCTATTTTGTATTTCCTGAATTTCCATCCCCATATTTGAACAGGCGTTTACTAGTTAAAACTCCAATAATGTTCATTATTTAGATTAAACGGTTTTTAACTAAATATTAATCTTAAATTATTTAATTATGAAAAAAGTAATTTTTTGCGCTGTGGCGCTAATGATTGGAGCTGTTGCTTTAGGACAGACCGATCCATATGCCCCATATGCACCAAGCTTGGCTCAGGGATTAGTCCCTGGTCCTGCACCTGCTTGGGCTAACATGTCCTATTCAAGCCAAAATGGTAATAACAACAAAGTTTCGGTTTTTCAAATTGGAACAAAGCAAGGAGCCTATACTATACAGGATGATGGATCTGGTATGGGAGGAAACCAAGGTCGCATAATACAGACTGGTAACGTTGGACCTAATAGTGGGATGGCTAATATGGCTGAACTTCACCAAAAGGGTACCACCAACCAATCCACCCAATATCAATATGGAGATAGAAACGAAGCTCTAGTGAATCAAGGAATGGGAGCTCATGCTGGAGATGACGGCAGTGCTAATAACAAAGCCTTAATACAGCATGGAGCCACAAATGCACAGCAAGGTGAAAGAAACATGGCTCAAGTTGATCAAGATGGTGTTGGCAACCAAGCCAGAACTCAACAGCGAGTAGATAGAAACGAAGCTCTTACTGATCAGTACGGAGATAATAACTATGCTGATATCTTCCAAAACGCTGCTCCGGATGGCGGTAAAGGTCACGAGGCTGAAATAGATCAAGATGGTGATAATAACGATGCTTGGATTAATCAAAAGAAAGGTACAGGAGGATGGAACAGCGCTACTGCAATTCAAGTAGGTGGTGGAAATTTTTCTTATCAGGAACAAGAGTCTGATGCAGCAAATGGTGAGAGCAACGATGCATTAGCAACTCAAGGAGATATATACATTGGAAATCCAATGGCTGCTGCTCTTTATACTACTTTAGATGGAATTGATGATATTACTAACGGTGCGTACAACCCAGGTTCTGATAACGCCAAAGCTTTTCAATTCCAGCTTGGAGATGATAACATAGTTGTTTCGGGCCAATTCGGTGACGGTAACTATTCCGAGCAGCACCAAACTGGTGATGATAACGACGCTTTGATAGTGCAAAATGCTTATGGTAATCCTGCGGGAGGAACAAATTATGCAAAACAAAGCCAAATAGGTGATGGTAACGTAGCCGGTATTGTACAGAATGGAATGAATAATAGAGCGTTACAGGCACAGACAGGTAGTGACAACATAGCGCTATCAACGCAAAGAGGTCGTGACAACGATACATACATCCATCAAGCGGGAAACAGCAGTTTTGCTTCAACTGCCCAAAGAGGACAGTGTAACGATATTTTAGTAGTTCAATTTGATGGGCAGTGGGCAAAGGTTGAACAAAATCTTAGTGGTGGCTTACCAGGGGGTAATAATACCGCTACTATATATCAAGCAAATCCAAATAGTAATACATCGGATGTAGGCTGTAGATTCGATGAACAGTTGCCAACAATAAATCAAAATGACATTCCAATTTTTAATATTCCTGACATTTGTCCAGGCTGCTAAAGCTTATTTAGCAAAATATCAGGTTTTTAAATAAGAGAGGTTATTTAATCTCTCTTTATATTTCAGGATTAGTTAATTTTTATACGAAGTGTATATTATAGAAAACCCCAATACTTTACCTATTTATTTACAAAGAAATTTAAGTGAAATTGGATATAGACTCTTATAATTTTTTTCTCAGCATTGTAAATATTTAACGGATAGTTCCATGCACTTAATATTTCATGCTATTAAATCCCATTTTAATTTTATTAATTTGATATTTAACAAAAAATTAACATTATCTGTTAAATTCCTAATTTTTGCAGTTCATCGATACTTTTAAGTTTTTCATCTGATAAATTGGAATTTCTTGTAAGAGAATACCCTTTTTGAAAAGGGGGAATTCCCCCTTTTTAGCGCAACTGCCTGCTACTTAGTTGTGTATTAATAATTTTTGTTGCATCTTTGGGGTGTGGTTGAAGGATAGCAATATCATAAACCCATCTCCTCAAAATTGTTAAAATAACAAATCTATCCCCTTAGTAATTGAACCGCTTGATTTTTGATCAATATTGGTTCGCAAATTTAAAGTATCCCTTTTTCTAAACTGTGTTTTAAATACATTTTAAAACATATCCCCTTAATAGCTATAAATCATTATATGGTGATTTATAAATTATCCAAGGAACTATTTCCTTGCTCAAAACTGAATATTTTTTTAACCAAATATTAATCTTTAAACTATTTAATTATGAAAAAAGTAATTTTTTGCGCAGTAGCGCTAATGATTGGGGCAGTAGGTCTTGCACAGACTGATCCGAACGCACCAACTGCTCCACCACAATCACCTGGTCTTTCTCCAATGGCACCTGCGCCTGCCACCGCCAACCGGGCTAAGTCTGACCAATGGGGTAATGATAACAAAGTACAAATGTCACAAGTGGGAACTGCCCAGGGAGCCTATAACAATCAAGATGACGGAACTGGTTCCGGAGGCAACCAAGCTCGATTTATTCAAACTGGAAATGTTCAAGCAGCTAGTGGTGTAAAAAACTATGCTGATAACTATCAAAGAGGTACCAAAAACAAATCGAACCAAATGCAATATGGTGACCACAATGAATCTTATGTCCAGCAGGGTAATACCGACGACGGTAGCGAAAAGAACCGTGCCCAGATCCAGCAAGGTGCCGCAGGTGCCCAGCAAGCTGAGCGTAATAAGGCTTCAATCGCCCAAAACGGGGATGATAACCAAGCAAGGACTCAGCAGAATTTTGATCGTAACGAGGCTTTGACAATGCAAGACGGTGATAATAACTATGCCGATATAAACCAGAACGCAAAACCAAACGGCGGTAAAGGTCATGAGGCAGAAATTGACCAAGATGGCAACGATAATGATGCGTGGATTGATCAAACTTCCAATTCAGGTGGAAGTACAGCTGGATGGAATAGCGCTACTGCCGTACAGGATGGCGTTGGAAACTTTTCTTACCAACAGCAAGAAGCTACAAGTGCAGGGGGCGAGGACAACAACGCTTTAGTGGCGCAAGGACCAAATGGTGCTATTAGAGCACTTGGTAATACAGTGGGTGTAGGATTAATGAATGATTTATTAGGTGTTGATAACATCTTTAATGGTCCGCTTAGCTTAACTTCAAATAATTCAAGAGCGTTCCAATTTCAAAAAGGAGATGGAGGTAACGTTGTAGTAGCGGGGCAATTTGGAGATAAAAACTATTCTGAACAACATCAGGATGGTACTCGCAACCATGCTTTAGTTGAGCAAAATGCTTTTGGTAATCCAGCCGGAGGAGAAAATTATGCGAGACAAGACCAGATGGGTGACAGGAACGAGGCAGGTATCGGCCAAAACGGTCTTGACCAAAGAGCTTATCAATACCAAAATGGTGATCGAAACGTAGCGTTATCTACTCAAAGAGGACATGATAATGACGTGAACACTCACCAAATAGGAGACAGAAACTATGCTCAAACTGCTCAACGCGGTCAGTGCAACGATATTTTGGTAGTTCAATATGACGGACAAAGTGCAGTTGTTCAGCAAAATGTTCCAGGAGGTCTTCCAGGTGGCAATAATACTGCTAATATCTTTCAAGCAGGACCCGGAGGAGGTGCAGCGATCGATTGTGATTTCGACAGCAAGCTTCCAAAAGATCCAAGAAATCCTATTGCATTTGACCCTATTCCAAACATATGCCCAGGTTGCTAAACCGAAGTTGGTAAATGCTTAATTAAAATAAAAAAAGGAGGGCAGGGTTATGCCCTCCTTTTACAATAAAATTAATATCTTTAACACAAATTTTTGCTTTCAGATTAAAAATAATATGATTGCAACGGAAAATTTTAATTGTTGCTATACGGAGTGCGTTAAAAACGGATAATTTAAAATTCTTGATGATGAAAACAACAATAAACATTTTATTTGGCTTTTTGGCCTCGATTTTAATGGTTACATCTGTTTGGGGTCAAACCTATAATAGAGAGGAAAGCAGTACTAATATTAATGAGAAAGTGATTAACGTAGAGAATATGTCTCCGCAGTTTTTAGAAAATTTGGGAATTATATCGGTGCCAAACCCTAAAAATTCACAGATTGAAGGGAATTCAGTGTATGTTCAACAGATTGGGAGTTATAATATAACCAACATTAAAACTCAGACCAATGCTAGTGAAATTAATCTCATTCAAGAGGGTGATTTCAATGAAACTAATCTGGACTATACAGCCAATACAGCAGTTGCTGATTTAGTGCAAAAAGGCAGCAATAATCGTATTAAGGATTTTGTTAATAATCCGGATGTGGATATTTCCTTGGATCTTATTCAAGAAGGTAACTATTTAAATTTTGAGCGACAAGGAGTAAATGAGCTTACCAAGTCTTTAAAATTTAGACAATCAGAGGCTTCACCTACGGTGATAGTGAGAAGTTTTTATTAAATGAAGAAATCTTCCACATATATACCTGCCCAAAAAGCTTTCATAGCACTTGCCGTAATGCTTTGTACTTGTGCAGGCGTAAGTGGGCAATTTTATAATAAGGAATACGAAGCCAAAATTTATGTAAAAAAGGAAAGTGAGTTCTTCACTTTTGCTGCAACCGCGGAAAATCTTACCCCTACGGATATAAATTTGAAATACGATTTTAGCATTTACAGTGCAGATAAAAGTAATAATGTAACTAGAAGCAACCAGACTGATCTCTTTTTCCTTAAAGCTAATGAAAAAAAGGTGCTATCTACAGTTGCAGTAAATTACAGCATAGAGGATAAAATTACCATAGTCTTGGTTCTGTACGATAAAGATGACAAACCAGTGGGCCAGGACCGTATAGAACTTATCTATGAAAATGGCTATCAAAAACTGGTAAATGAGGAAGCATTGACACCCCAAGCCGCGGTTAGCCAAGATCAGGCTGCGCCCCAAGATGGATATATTATGGATGGATTGGTAGTGGAGAATACACTTACCAAAGCAGGTCGTGATTTTTATAAGTATTTTTACTCCGAATATTACAACCGTGGAATCCAGACTAAAAAGAATATTGTTATTGAAGAAGTGCCCGGACGCATGCGTAGTACCAGAATTTCAGTAAAAATAGACGATCGAGTGCTATGGCAGTTTTTTTCACAACCAAAAAAGTCTTTTTTACAAAGTATGGCCATCACGGCGCTAGATCGTTGCATTACCCACTTGCAACAATTGCAACAGCAAAAAGACAATACATTAACTCGATATTAATATGAAAATATTCAAACTACTTCTTTCTATTGTATTGCTATTTATGGGAACCGTTGGGTTTGCCCAGCAATTTTCTTATAAACCTTTAAATCCTGCTTTTGGCGGCGATACTTTTAATTATAATTGGTTATTGAGTTCTGCTACCTCCCAAAATAAATTGACAGCACCTGCAAATGAGAGAGATCAGCGGTCTGAATTGCAACAGTTCGGGGATAATTTAAATAGACAGTTGTTAAGCCAAATATCCCGTCAATTATTGCAACAGCAACTAGGCGGTTTAAATTTTAATGAGGAAGGAACCTTTACCTATGGTTCACTTAATGTTGAGATTTTTCAATCAGACGAAGGACTGGTTATAAATATATTAGATACCTCCACGGGGGAGGAAACCCAAGTAATTGTCCCAAATTAAACTACATTCATGAAGATCTTTTTAAAATCACTTTCCTTGTTGGGAGTTTTAATGTTGTCGTCCTGTGGAGCCTATTTTAACCAGCCCATGTTTCAAGAGGCGGCCAGGACCGGGGAATTTTCAAAATCTACTTCCACTTTATTAGACTTACCTCCGGCGGCCCAACCATTGGAAGTTGCGGTGTATAATTTTAGCGATCAGACCGGACAGTATAAAGCTGTTGAAAACGGTAGTACTTTTAGTACAGCAGTTTCACAAGGAGGTACAACCATGCTAATCAAAGCTTTGGAAGATTCTGGTTGGTTTATTCCTATTGAACGGGAAAACTTGAGCAATCTTTCCACCGAAAGAAATATTATTCGGAACACCAAACAGGAATATATAAAGAACCTAAACCCCAATGAACCTCCACTGCCGCCCCTTTTATATGCCGGTCTCTTGCTTGAGGGTGGAATAATTTCTTACGACACAAATATTATTACGGGCGGAATTGGGGCTCGTTATTTTGGGCTGGGTGGCTCTGCAAAATATAGACAAGATAGAATAACGGTTTATTTAAGGGCTGTTTCCACCAGCAATGGAGAAATTTTGAAAACTGTGTATGTTTCAAAAACCATTCTTTCACAAGCAATTGATGCCAGTTTTTTTCGTTTTGTTAAATTCCAAAGGCTATTGGAGGCGGAGACGGGTGTAACCCAAAATGAACCGGTACAATTGGCTATGAAGGACGCTATTGAAAAAGCGGTGCACGACCTTATAATTGAAGGTATTCAAAAACAATTCTGGAGTACTCAAGGGGGTAAGGAAGTCAACGACCAATTGGTTTCAGATTATCTTGCTGAAAAAGAGAAGGATGAGTCCACCTTGCTTTTTGATCGATTGCAGGTTGGCAGGGAGGCCAAAAACGCCCTGTCCATTTCCCTGGGAGGCAATCTGCCCGACAATGACTATAGCACTCAGGAACTTGGATTTTTAGCCCGATTGGAATATAAAAAACATTTTGGCCGCTATTTTAATGCAAACCTGAAAGCTTCTGCTTTCAGGATTGATAATGGACGGCAGTATAGAAATGTGTTTGCGAGTGCAGATTTAAATGGCGAGTTTGCGTTATTGCCTAATGATAAATTTACTCCCTTTATTTATGCTGGTTCTGGGGTAATAATTGCGCTATTGGATCCTAGAAATGACAATGCTTTTGACACTGGAGAGCCTTTTTTTAAAGTTCAATACGGGGTGGGTCTGGAATATTTTATTTCCAAAAAGTTTGGAATAAAAGTTTTTGGAGAACACAATCTGGTTTTTACCGATAAACTGGAAAAGGCAGTCCAAGGAAAAAGAAACGACTTTTATTACAATTTTGGAGTGGGCCTCAATTATTACTTTAAACTATAATTCAAAATAGATAAGATGAAAAAATATATATTCTTAGTTTTTGCAAGTTTCTTCCTAATCAACTTTGGATGTAGTGAAGATACTATAGATGTGGTGCTTACCGGTAATATTTCGGGGAAGGTTACAGACAAGATTACTGGTGAGGCACTTGAGAATGTAAAAATCACGACCAACCCGGCGTCAACTACGGTTTTTACGGATTCAGTGGGAAGATTCCGATTGGTAGATGTTAAGGTCGACGATTATTCCGTACAAGCGGAGTTAGCTGGTTATGCAGCTGGCTTTGAATCTACCACAGTTCAAGAAGGAAAAACGGCTGCCGTGTCCTTTGAATTGAAGCTTGCCAATTCAGATAATAATCCGCCGTCGGTGCCAAATCTCGTAACACCTGAAGATGGAGCCGTAGAACAACCTTTGGAAGTTCAATTTATTTGGGAAGCCTCTGATCCTGAAAACGATGAACTATCCTATACGTTAGATTTGAGAAATGGAAGTACTGACGAAATGCAGATTTTTGAAGTAGGCCAGGATACTACGTTTACGGTGAGCAATCTGCAATTGGCCACAAAATATTTCTGGCAAGTTACAGTTACCGATGATACTAATGATCCGGTAAGTTCAATAATAAGTGAATTTAAGACAATTACATTTCCCGACAATCCATTTATTTTCGTAAGAAGGAACAATGACAATTTAGTTATTTATTCAGGAGAAGAAGATCCAGGTACAGGTACTGATCCACAACCCGATTTTAACATCCTGCAGCTCACTAGTGAGAATGTAAATAGTTTTAGGCCTAGGAAAAGCAACTTGCTCAAAAAAATAGCATTTTTAAGAAATTCCGGAGGAAGTACACATATTTTTACGATGAATTTTAATGGAACCGATGTTACTCAAATTACATCGCAAAGACCTATAGCAGGTTTCCGTACGGAGGAATTGGAATTCACTTGGGCACAGAACGATAGCAAAATATATTATCCCCATTTCGATAAATTATACTCAGTAAATTCCGATGGAAGTGGTTTTAAGTTGGAATATACAACCACCGATGGCGCCTTTATTTCCGAGGTTGCAGTCCCTCAATTTGACAATGATCTGGTAATGTTGAAGACCAACAACTCCAGTGGTTATGATGTGCGTATTTATACAGCAAGATTATCCACACAGACTGAAGAGGATATAATTTTGGAGAACGTGAATGGCGCAGCGGGAGGGATTGATATTTCCGCAAATGCAGATAAGGCATTATTTACTTGGGATATTAGTGGATCGGAAAACAATTCTTATAGGATATTTGAGAGCCGTATTTTTCTTCACGCCATTGGAAGCGTCGATCCTTTGGTGCCCTTGGATACTGATGTTCTGTCTGGCGAGAACGAGCTTGATGTGAAATTTTCTCCTTCAGAGGGCGGAATTATTTTTACTAGAGTGAAAAATAATTTTGGAGCGGTGCCTGCCATTTATTCCTTATTTTTTGATCAGCAATCACAGGATGATCAACTACTATTCACCGAAGCATTCATGCCCGACTGGGAATAAGCGATAAAAAAAATATAACTAAAACCTTGAAAGCCCACCTTTGTGGGCTTTTTTTTAATCCGTACTTTTGTGCCTTAATATTTCGCAATGAGCAAAGATATTTCAAAACGATACGCGCAACGTGGCGTTTCAGCAGGAAAGGAAGATGTGCACAACGCCATCAAAAACGTGGATAAAGGACTTTTCCCAAAGGCATTCTGCAAGATTGTTCCAGATTATCTAACTGGCGATGCAGATTATTGCCTGATCATGCACGCCGATGGGGCCGGCACCAAATCCTCTCTGGCTTATGCATATTGGAAGGAAACGGGCGATCTATCGGTTTGGAAAGGAATTGCCCAGGATGCGCTTATTATGAATATTGATGATCTGCTATGTGTGGGTGCCGTTGATAATATTATGCTTTCGTCAACCATTGGCAGAAATAAAAATTTGATTCCCGGAGAAGTCATTTCAGCAATTATAAATGGTACCGAAGAATTGATTTCTGAAATGAAGCAATACGGCGTAACCATCCATTCAACGGGTGGGGAGACGGCAGATGTGGGCGATTTGGTGCGGACTATAATTGTGGATTCCACCGTAACGGCGCGTATGGAACGAAAAAATGTAATTGACAACGCCAATATTAAACCGGGCGATGTGATTGTAGGTTTGGCGTCCTTTGGGCAGGCTTCCTATGAAAAGGAATATAACGGAGGCATGGGCAGTAATGGGTTGACATCTGCCAGACACGATGTTTTTGATAATTATTTGGCCAAAAAATATCCTGAAACTTTTGATGCCGCTGTTCCCAAAGACCTTATTTATTCGGGTTCCAAAAAACTGGACGACGCAGTTGAAAATAGTCCATTGAATGCGGGAAAATTGGTTCTTTCGCCCACCCGTACGTATGCGCCTATTATTAAGAAGATTCTTTCCCGTTTTTCAAATACGGAAATCCATGGAATGGTGCATTGCAGTGGCGGCGCGCAGACCAAGATTCTTCACTTTGTGGAAAACCTTCACATTATAAAGGATAATCTATTTGAAATTCCGCCGCTTTTCAAACTTATTCAGGCAGAAAGTGGAACGGATTGGAAGGAAATGTTCCAAGTATTCAATATGGGGCACCGGATGGAGCTTTACGTTTCCGAGGAAATTGCCGATACCATTATTGAAATTTCAAAATCTTTTGATGTGGACGCGCAGGTTATCGGTAGGGTGGAGGCTTCAGAAAAGAAAAGGCTGACAATTCAATCTACAATGGGAACCTTTGACTATTGATTTTTTCACGTTTAGGTTTTTTCAAGTTTGTTTATGCAAATTTTGTTTTGGTCAGATTTTCACTATCCAAAGAGATTGGCCAAGCCGAAATTATAACGGGGCATATTAAATTTGAAAGCCTACTTCATAAAGAAAACACTTCACAAAATAGAAAAGAGTACCACGGGTCTCATTTCGGTTAAAAATTGTAAATTTGCAGCCATTATAAAATTTATATGTTAGACAGGCTTCAAATAATAAAACAGCGTTTTGACGAGGTAAGCGACCTTATTATTCAACCCGATATCATCAGCGACCAAAAGCGTTATATCCAGTTGAACAAAGAGTACAAGGACCTTCGGGTATTGATGGACAAGCGCGCCGAATTTCTTGAACTTACAGATAATATCAACGAGGCTGAAGAAATAATAGCGGACGGGAGCGACGCCGAAATGATGGAAATGGCCAAACTACAACTGGAGGAGGCCAAAACCCGATTGCCCAAGCTGGAAGAAGAGATTAAGTTTCTGTTGGTTCCAAAAGACCCCGAAGATGCCAAGAATGCCGTGATGGAAATAAGGGCCGGAACGGGTGGCGATGAGGCCAGTATCTTTGCGGGCGACCTTTTCAGAATGTACACCAAATACTGCGAGGGAAAAGGCTGGAAGACCAACGTGATAGATTTTAACGAGGGCACCAGCGGCGGTTTTAAGGAAGTGCAGTTTGAGATAGAGGGAGAAGACGTTTACGGAACGCTTAAGTTTGAAGCAGGCGTGCACCGCGTGCAACGTGTGCCGCAGACGGAAACCCAGGGCCGTGTACACACCAGTGCTGCAACGGTAATGGTTTTTCCAGAAGCTGAAGAGTTTGATATTGAAATAAATCCCAAAGATGTTCGAGTAGATTTCTTTTGTTCTTCGGGACCGGGCGGGCAGTCTGTAAACACTACCTATTCTGCCGTGCGATTGACGCACGTGCCTACAGGAATTGTGGCGCAGTGCCAAGACCAGAAATCGCAACATAAGAATAAGGAAAAGGCCTTTCGGGTGCTGCGTTCACGTTTGTACGATCTGGAACTTGCAAAAAAGCAGGCGGAAGACGCGCTAAAACGTGGCTCGATGGTTACCAGTGGCGACCGGAGCGCAAAGATACGGACCTATAACTATCCGCAGGGGCGGGTTACGGACCACCGTATCAACCTGACGCTTTACAATCTTGGCAATATTATAAATGGTGACATTCAGGAAATAATTGACGAACTGCAATTGGTAAGCAATACCGAAAAATTAAAGGAAACAGGCGAAACTTTTTAAAGTTTCATATAGTATAAAATTCTCTCCATCGGGGAGATGGTGATAGGCAGAGGGAAATATGACAACAGAAAATTTAATCTCAGAAATAAAAAGGAAGCAATCCTTTCTTTGCGTTGGTCTTGATGTGGACCTGGAGAAAATTCCTGAATTTCTGCTAAAAGAGGAAGATCCTATTTTTTTCTTCAATAGAGCGATTATTGACGCCACGCACCAGTACGCAGTTGCCTATAAACCGAATACTGCCTTTTATGAAGCCTACGGGTTGAAAGGTTGGAAATCGCTGGAGAAAACCATCAATTATTTGAACGTAAACTATCCTGAAATTTTTACCATTGCCGATGCTAAGCGTGGAGACATTGGTAATACATCTAGCCGCTACGCAAAGGCTTTTTTTGAGGATTTGGGATTTGATTCGCTAACCGTTGCGCCTTATATGGGCAAGGATTCGGTGGAGCCTTTTCTTGCTTTTGAGAATAAGCACACAATTCTTTTAGCCTTAACTTCCAATGAAGGCGCTTTTGATTTTCAGACCAAAAAAGTGGACGGCGAAGAAATTTACAAGCAGGTATTGAAAACTTCGAAAGATTGGAAGAATAGCGAAAACTTAATGTATGTGGTTGGTGCTACCAAGGCGGAGTATTTTGCTGATATTCGTAAAATTATTCCGAATAATTTTTTATTGGTTCCCGGTGTAGGGGCACAGGGCGGCAGCTTACAGGAAGTCTGTAAATATGGGTTGACTGAGGATGTTGGTTTGCTCGTAAACTCTTCACGTGGAATAATTTATGCTTCAAAAGATGCCGATTTTGCCGAAGCTGCAGCAAGGGAAGCTGAAAATATGCAGCTGGAAATGAAAGCCATTCTCGATGGAATTCATTGATCAATTAAATAGAACCGTAACTCTTCCTAAATCTCCATCGCGAATTGTTTCATTGGTGCCTTCCCAAACTGAATTGTTGGTTGATCTTGGCTTGCGTGAAAAAATAGTGGGTATTACCAAATTCTGTGTTCATCCTTCCGATCTTAAGAGTGAAAAGACGGTTGTAGGTGGAACGAAACAGGTCAATTTCAATAAAATAAAAGCCCTGCGCCCCGATATTGTAATCTGCAACAAGGAGGAGAATACTGAAGAACTGGTAGGCGAACTTAGCAGGATAGCGCCCGTTTGGATTAGTGATATAGTTACAATTACCGATAATAACAGGATGATTGAACAATTGGGACAGATATTTGATGTCGTTTCAAAAGCCTCAGAAATTGTCTCTAAAATTAATTCGGAATTGGCTTTATTCAGGAATTATATCAAAGGGTATTCTGAAAAGAGGGTGCTTTATATAATATGGAAAAAGCCTTATATGGCGGCTGGTCGTGGAACCTTTATTGATTCCCTGTTGAAGGAAAATAAGTATTCGAATATTTTCTCAGTAAATGCCGGACGCTATCCGGAAGTTAAACAAGAAGATTTTCTCAAAGCGGATATAATCTTACTTTCCACGGAGCCGTATCCATTCAAGAATGTGGATGTGGTAGAGATGACTAAGAAATTGAATAGAGAAGTGAAACTAGTAGATGGAGAGTTTTTTAGCTGGTACGGATCCCGATTGATGAAAGCCTTTGACTATTTTAAGAGCTTACATTAGGCATGCTACTTATCGGCCTGTCTGTAGGATAAATAATTGATTTCCTGAAAAAGTTTATCAGCTTGTTGGTGGGCTCGAGCACTTTTCTCTGGATCCTTTGATGATAATTCGAAAGATTTACGCATTAAGAATCGGTACCTTTCCTTTAATTGTTCTATCCGGGATTTTTTTCTAAACCAATTAAACATAACTATTTATTTACAGTTACAAAGATAACCCAGCAACTTGTAAGGTCATATTAACGAGAGGTTAATGGTTTCATAAATAATGGTTTAATCCTGCAGCGCAAAGACCTGCCGGAGTAAAGTTGTGGTTCTAGCTGAAATGTTATTTCGAATATCTTTTTCTTCAACACTTATCATTTTATATACTCCTTGCAAGGCTTCTGTAGTAACGTAATCTGTTAGGTCGGGATTAACTCGTGTAACAAATGGAATGGAATTGTATTTGGTGATTATATTAGCCCAAATTTGATCTGCTCCCACTTTTGAAAATGATCGCTCAATTACGGGGTTGAATTTTGCATAAAGTGCTCTGTTTGTACGTTGTTCCAAATAATTTGTAGCTGCATTGTCGGGACCCAATAGAATATTCTTAGCGTCGGTGAAAGTTATCTGTTTGACTGCCGTGACAAAGATGGGAGTTGCTTCTTTCACCGCATCTTCAGCAGCTCGGTTTAAGGCCTTTATGCCTTCGTCGGCTAAACTTCCCAGACCTATATCTCTTAGTCCTTGATCCACTTTTCGAAGTTCTTCAGGTAACATTATTTTTACCAATTGATTTTTATAAAATCCATCCTTTTGGGTAAGTTTGGTAACCTGTTTCTCAATCCCCATATCAAGAGCCTGTCGCAACCCGCTGGCTATTGTACTTGGATCCATGCCCATGCCGGTTTCTGTGGGCAAGGTGTTTACCACTTGCTGTAGTTCGGCACAAGAAATAAATAGAGAAAGGGAACTTAATAATAGGAGTTTCTTGAATAGCATAGGAATAAAATTATATAATTTTCAAATATAAAAAAGCCCTTCAACAATGAAGGGCTTTTTCTAGCAAAAGGAATTTAAATTCCTTTTATTTTAAAACTTTAACTGTTTTAGTGGCATTTCCTATAGTTACCTGAACTAGGTAAGCACCAGAAGATAAACCGCTCATGTCAACTTTAGGAGAGATAGCTCCAGGATTAACAGTAAGCACAGTTTTGCCCAAAACATCGTAAATTGTTACATTGTCAACGGCATTCTTTGAACTAATGTTCAAAACATCTTTTACTGGGTTTGGATAAACACTAAATGCAGTTTCGCTGATGTCATCAACACCTAATAAACCAAAAGCAGTTACAATATCATCAACATAATAGGTGGAGAATTCACTAGGAGCATAAAAATCAATACCTCCTAAATAAGGAACGGTTAAGTCATTAAAGAAAGTTCCTGCGGGAATCGCTTCAGTTCCATCAACCCACATTTCGAAAGTTTGAGCATCCATATCAAAAACCATTCTCACTGTGAACCAGGCATCGTGTGGAAATGTCCAAACAAATGATGCATCACTAGTTTGGCCTTGTCCAGGAGTCATATTGTCAGGATTGAAATATAGATCAGGACTCAAAAATGAACCGGGAGATTGATCTCCTGGGTTGATTGTTCCCTGAATGTTGAAATATCCTTCGTTGCCAGATGGAACGTAGTAGCTGAATTGAACAGTGTAGATACCAGAATCTGGCTGACTATCAAAAATGTATAATTGATCCTTACCAGCTGGCGCGCCAACTTCATCAATTTTTAAGGATTGTGTGCCTGAGCTTGCCTGTTCTACTGTTACTATACCGTCCTCTGGTCCACCTTCATCACCAGACCAAGTTTTCCATAATGGTGATTGAGCCGAAATAGGGCCAAGGGAATAACTTTCTAGGTCATCAGTCTGATCAATCTGAGCATAGGATGACGAAAAACTAAAAGCACCAATTGCAAGTGCCAAAAAGTAAATTTTTTTCATAATGTTAAGTTTTTAATTGTTTAATATTGATGATGCAATATACAAAAATATTGAAGGAATGCAATCTGTTTCTTATTTTTTTTATATCATGAATAGTAGCGTAATGCGTTATGTTCGCTGTGTTTTAACTAAATTTGCACTTCACATTTAAGGAATTAAAAAAAATGGAACCTATAACGCCCTATAAACCAAAATTTAAAGTTAGAATAGTTACCGCGGCATCACTTTTTGACGGCCACGATGCCGCCATCAATATTATGCGCCGAATTATACAATCTACAGGGGTTGAGGTAATTCATTTAGGACACGATAGAAGCGTTGAAGAAGTAGTGAATACTGCAATTCAGGAAGATGCCAATGCAATAGCCTTGACTTCCTATCAAGGAGGACACAACGAATACTTTAAATATATGTATGATCTTTTGCAGGAAAAAGGAGCGGGACATATAAAAATTTTTGGCGGCGGCGGCGGAGTTATCCTGCCGTCAGAGATAAGAGAATTGATGGATTATGGAATTACACGCATCTACGCCCCAGATGACGGCCGTAAGATGGGATTACAGGGAATGATAAACGATTTGGTAGAACAATCTGATTTTCCCATAGGCGATAAATTGAATGGAGAGCTCAAAAATATGGAGAAGAAGGAATTTGGCGCAATTGCGAGAATAATTTCCGCGGCCGAAAACTTTCCCGAGGTTGCAAAGGAAACACTTGACAAAATTCATGTAAAAAATAAAAATGCAACTACTCCGGTTTTAGGGATTACCGGCACCGGAGGTGCTGGAAAATCTTCACTCGTCGATGAATTGGTGCGAAGATTCTTAATTGATTTTCCGGAGAAAACTATCGGAATAATTTCCGTGGATCCTTCTAAAAGAAAAACTGGCGGGGCCTTGTTGGGAGATCGAATTCGAATGAATGCCATCAATTCCCCACGGGTTTATATGCGCAGTTTGGCAACACGCCAAAGCAATCTTGCGCTTTCCAAATATGTAACCGAGGCCATTCAGGTTCTAAAAGCTGCAGAGTATGATCTTATTATTCTGGAAACTTCGGGAATTGGACAGAGTGATACTGAAATTATTGAGCACAGTGATGTTTCCTTATATGTTATGACGCCGGAATTTGGTGCGGCCACCCAACTTGAAAAGATTGATATGCTCGATTTTGCCGATTTGGTCGCAATAAACAAATTTGATAAACGCGGTTCGCTGGATGCCCTGCGTGATGTTAAAAAACAGTACGTACGCAACCACCAATTGTGGGATGCCTCACAAGATGATCTCCCGGTCTATGGCACCATTGCGTCCCAATTTAACGATCCGGGAATGAACAAGCTCTACAAGGCCGTAATGCAGCAACTTGCCGAAAAAACCGATACAGATTTAAAAAGTGATTTTAAGATTACGGAGGAAATGGACGAAAAAGTGTTTGTGATTCCTCCCTCACGCACACGATATCTTTCGGAAATTTCAGAAAATAATAGGGCGTACGATAAAAAGGCTTCGGAACAGGCCGAAGTTGCCCAAAGACTTTATGGAATTTTTAAAACTATTGAAACTATTTCAGGAAAAAAACCTGAATTGGACAAGGCGGGAATTGTTTCGGAAACCATTGTCAATTCAGAAAAAAATAAAGACCTATTAAAACTGTTGCTCGCTGAATTTGATCGTGAAAAATTAAATTTAGATCCCTACAATTGGGAAATAATAACAGGTTGGGACGAAAAAGTAAATAAGTACAAAAATCCAATCTATAGTTTTAAGGTCCGCGACAAGGAAATAAATATAAAGACCCATACCGAATCACTTTCGCACACACAGATTCCAAAAGTTGCCCTGCCAAAATATCAGGCTTGGGGCGATATTCTAAAATGGACCCTTCAGGAAAATGTGCCGGGCGAATTTCCATACACTTCCGGACTTTATCCCTTTAAGAGAACGGGGGAGGACCCAGCCCGTATGTTTGCCGGCGAGGGTGGGCCGGAGCGTACCAACCGTCGTTTCCATTATGTAAGTATGGGGCTGCCGGCCAAAAGGCTCTCCACGGCATTTGATAGTGTAACTTTATATGGAAATGATCCAGATCTTCGCCCCGATATCTATGGTAAAATAGGTAACGCGGGGGTTTCCATCTGCTGTTTGGACGATGCCAAAAAGTTGTATTCCGGGTTCGATTTAAGCCATCCAATGACTTCGGTTAGTATGACTATCAATGGGCCCGCACCAATGCTTCTGGGCTTTTTTATGAATGCGGCCATTGACCAGAATTGTGAGAAGTACATTTCAGAAAATGGTTTGGAGGAAGAAGTAGAAAGGAAAATTTCAGCTATTTATAAGAAAAAGAATATTGCCCGCCCTAAATACCATGGCCAGTTACCCGAAGGCAATAATGGCTTGGGCCTCATGCTACTCGGGGTTACCGGCGATCAAGTTTTGGATACTGAAGTCTATAACAAGATTAAATACGAAACCTTACAACAGGTTCGCGGTACGGTCCAGGCAGATATTTTAAAGGAAGACCAGGCCCAGAATACCTGTATTTTTTCCACCGAGTTTGCACTGCGGCTTATGGGCGATGTGCAGGAATATTTTATCGAGAAAAAAGTTCGAAATTTTTACTCGGTATCCATTAGCGGCTATCACATTGCAGAGGCTGGCGCAAACCCCATAACCCAATTGGCATTTACCCTCGCTAACGGTTTTACCTACGTGGAATATTATTTGAGCAGAGGAATGGACATCAATGAATTTGGCCCGAACCTCTCATTCTTTTTCAGCAACGGAATTGATCCGGAATATGCCGTAATTGGCCGGGTGGCACGAAAAATTTGGGCAAAGGCCTTAAAGGAAAAATATGGCGCAAACCCGCGTGCACAAATGTTGAAATATCACATTCAAACTTCCGGGCGCTCGCTCCACGCGCAGGAAATTGATTTCAACGATATTCGGACTACCCTTCAGGCTTTATATGCTATTTATGACAATTGCAATTCCCTTCATACAAATGCGTATGACGAAGCGATTACAACCCCCACCGAGGAGAGCGTTCGCCGTGCAATGGCAATTCAACTTATCATTAACAAGGAACTCGGGCTGGCCAAGAACGAGAACCCAATTCAAGGATCTTTCATTATTGAAGAACTTACCGATTTGGTTGAAGAGGCTGTTCTAAAGGAATTTGATAGTATTACGGAACGCGGGGGCGTTTTGGGCGCTATGGAAACTATGTACCAGCGCAGTAAGATTCAGGAGGAGAGCCTGTATTATGAAACCTTGAAGCACAATGGCGACTTCCCAATAATTGGGGTGAATACGTTCTTAAGCAGCAAAGGTTCGCCAACCGTGCTTCCTGCGGAAGTGATTCGTGCAACCGAGGAAGAGAAGCAGGTTCAGATTGAAACATTGAAAAATCTTCATAAAATGTATGCCGATATTGCAAATGAGAAAATTGAAAAAGTGAAATCGGCCGCCATTCATAACGAAAATATGTTTGAACAGTTAATGGAAGCCACTAAAGTCTGCTCTTTGGGCCAGATTACGGAGTCCTTATTTGAAGTAGGAGGACAATATAGACGAAATATGTAGCGAAAAGTTTTTTAAACACGACAAAAATACATATCTTTGTGTCAAATGTCGTGATTATGAAAAAGTACCAAAACCCTTACGATGTAAATTTGGTGAAAGAACCAGAGGTTTTCTATTTGCTCGACAACCCTTTTGACAGAATAATCGGCGTTTTAGGAGGCGTCGGGCAGGTGGGCCAGGCCGTAAATAGCGATATTGACCTTATTACCGTTACTCGGAAGGGTCTGCCCAAGAGCGTGGTTTATTCTATATGCGAGGTATTGGGTATTTCCATGGATCGGCTCAGTGATTTGCTGCACATTTCGCACCGCACATTACAGCGCAAGGCAGATGATGACCTCTTGGGGGTTTCGGCTTCCGAACAGCTTTTTGAGATAGCCGAAATGGTCTCAGAAGGTATAGTCGTTTTTGAAACACTCGAAGATTTTAGAAACTGGCTCCATTCCAGACCCTATATTTTTAAAGGGCAGCAACCCTTAGACTTTCTCGACACAAGGTTTGGAATTCAATATGTAAAAAATGTACTTGGCCGCATTGCCCACGGTATTCCTTCTTAATTGTGCGAATTTTTAGAATTTCCAAAACCGAATATATTGACGATCTTTCTGGCGAGGGCGCCAGAGTATATGGTGGTAGGTGGAACTTGGTCGGTGATCCCGTAGTCTATTTTTCCCAGAATCTTTCCTTGAGCTTGTTGGAAATTATCGTACACGTTGAATTTGCAAAATTGCCCGTGGGCTATTCTTTTCTGGAAGTGGAAATTTTAGATAAATTTATAAAACCAATTCAATCCTTGGATTTCATTAAGCCGAAATGGAGCTCTGAAGAAGCCGCAAAACAAGTGCAGATGTTGGGGTCCTCTTGGCTCAAGCGGCACGAGAGCTTGGCGCTCCGCGTGCCATCGGCCATTTTGGAACTGGAGCATAATATTTTGATAAACCCACATCACAAAGATATCGGGAACTTAAAGATTATTAAGAAAGGAACTTTGGATTTTGACCCGCGGTTAATTCGATAACGTTTTCGGGCTAATCCTCTTCGTCATCCATATCTTCGTCAAAACTGTCTTCCTCGAAGTCATCGTCAAAAAACTCTTCGGGGAAATTATTTGGGTCAAAAGGAATGTCGTCATCGGGATCGTGGTCGTCATAATTTATGCCGGGCGGATTGAACAGCCCCCAGCGGTCAATAATATAATCCCAGGGATCGAACGTTTTTACCCATTCAGCAAAGAGAATGCGCAATTCATCCACTTCCTTTCGCAGTAGGTCCAGATACTCAGTATCCTTAAAGCCTGTCATCTCTATTCCATGAGTGTCGGTAACAAGCTCTCGCGCCGCTTTTCTAATTATGGCGGCATTTTCCATTTTAAGATCGTATTGTTCCACGGCCTCGGCACCCATAATCTTGGCGGGGATTATCAAGGAATTTTCCATTAAGTAGGCAAGGCTGTGGTTCAGTAGCTGCTTTTCACCCTTTCGCTTGAATTTTAAATCGGTTTTTTCAACAGATTTTACCAAATGCTGGACCAATTCCGAAATTTCCTCGGCCTTCTTATATATGGGCAATTTTTTGGTTCGTTCAAACCTTTCGCGGGGATCGGGATTATCGTCGTCTTCAAACATATATATTGCAAAGCTGTTCCACGAAAATACGAAATGAAAATGATGCAATGACTAAAACTATGGGCTAAAGTGTCAGCCTCCAGGTGTGTTGGAGCTTTCTAAATCTTTTTAATTCTTTTCGCAACAAGGGTAGAAAATCCTTTCCATTGCTATTCACTCTTTCCAGACGTTCACAATTTTTATAAAGCAGATTGGAAAGCCGCATCACTGAAGCAGCATATTTGTGTTTTTCTTCTGAAAATTTCCCGCTTTCTGCTTTCAAAATTTGAGGGCCCAGGGATATGGATTGTTGCACAATATCTCCTGTAAAATAAATACCTGGATCCTCCTGCCCGTTTCTTTGTAAGTGTGCCAAATCGTGACCAATATAGGTAGCAATATTTCTTGAAAGAGAGAAAATCTCAAGGGCTTTATTATAAATTGCAGAGTGCGAATTATTTCTGAAAGCTTGCGGTGCCATGTTGTACTTAACTATTATTTTAGAGTGAACCAAATTTACTTACTACGCCTCACTTTGTACAATCGATATTAAAGTAAAACTTTATATTTGCTTTAATTATTATTTAAAATTTCAAAATAACTTTAACATGGGCATCGATTCTTTAAATTGGAAAATACTCAATTGTCTTCAAAAAAATGCACGGCAACCCAATACCGAAATAGGAAGAAAGGTGGGTATAAGTTCACCGGCAGTTTCGGAACGGATAAAAAAAATGGAGGACTCGGGTATTATCAATGGCTATTATACGGTCGTTTCACCTTTTGAGGCGGGCTATCAATTTAAGGCCATAATCACATTGCGCGCCTTTATGGGGAAATTAAAACCCTTCCTTGAAATTGTAAAAACCTATGATGAGGTGTTAAATTGTTACCGAATTACCGGCAATGAGAATATTGTAATGGAAGTAGTACTAAAAAACCAAAAACATTTGGAAGCATTTATCGACCAACTGATAGTGTATGGCGAAACCAAAACACAGATTGTCCTTTCGCACGTGGTTAAAAACAATGAAATAAAGCCATTGAAATAACTATGCAGTGTTAAATATGTTATAATTGGATTCATTTTAAGAATTCTTGTGCCGCCCGTATGGTATCTTCGTTCAAGATTCTTTCCAATTTAAAATATTATGAAAAATTATACTTTCCATTTTTTAGTAGTTACCGTCATTTCGGCGCTTTTGGGGTTTACAGGCCTGGAATTTCCGGGAGCGACAGTAGTTAGATTGATATGTTTATTTGCGGGGATCGGCCTGATGATTTCGTGTTTGGATGCGGTTATTGTTTCGCGTAAACAGCGTCGCGCCAAAAAGAAACCCCAAGTATAAGGCAATTTAAATATTTCCCGTTTGCGATTTTTTCAGTAAAAAGTAGAGCCAAATGGTTAATCCGGCTATCAACAGCAGAAAGGCCGAGAAAAATATCCAAGTATTAAAATAACCAAAATTATCTACCAAATTCATCCCGCCATTGTGCCCAATCAAGTGCGCAAAGCTGAAGCTCATACTGTATAGCGCCATATAACTTCCCTTTCTTCCTTTGGGCGACATTTCCAATGCAAGCGCGTTTGAGAATGGAAACCCGATCATTTCGCCAAGTGTCATCAATAGCATGGCGACTACCAAAATTCCTGCCCAATCGGTCATATTTAGTACCAGAAAACTCAACCCTAAAAAGAAGATTCCCCAAAAGGTGGCCATCGTTTTTGAAATTTTCTTTCGGTCGAGCCAGGCAATCAGCGGCATTTCAAAGATTACAATCGTGGCACCATTTATAAATAATAGCCACCCAATAACGTCTTCCGTGAGGAAATGCACCTTTTCATAAAACACTGGCATTACCGAAAAATACTGGACAAACGCTAAGCTGTAGGCAATCATGATAAAGAAAAAAACCAGAAAATATTTATTGAAATAAGGAGGTCGGCCCTCTTTTACAATAATGGGTTTTTCGTCAGTACTTTTTAGTTTTTTCGGTTTCAAAAGTAGAAATACGCCGAAGGAAGCAAGCATGCAGGTAAGCCCATCAATCCAGAAGAGTGCCGTATAGTTGATGTGGGCGATAATCAATCCTCCAACTAACGGCCCTATTGAAAATCCAAGATTTATTGCCAAGCGAATCAGTGCTATGCCCCGGGTTATATTTCCGGGCTTAGAGTATGCGTCTGCTGCTACAAAAATTGCGGGCCGTCCGGCATCTGCCATCAAAGTCAATAAAAATATACCTATGCAGAATCCGTAAAATGTATTGATATATTGAAGAAGTATAAACCCAACCCCACCCAAAAAAAGACTGGAGAGAAGTGTTTTATAAAACCCGATAGAATCTGTTAATCTACCGCCAATATAGGTGCCCACCAAGGAGCCCAGCCCAAAGCACGACATAATCCAGCCCACTTGTGGCAGATTGAACCCTTCAACATTTATGAGATATAAGGATAGAAACGGAATTACCATTGCCCCCGCGCGGTTAATGAACGTAACCAAGGACAATAGCCAAATCTCCCTTGAGAGTCCCCGAAAGTTTGCTAAATAATTGTAATAAATTTTTTTCACCTTTGGTTGGTATCATAAAAGTAAAACGTCCCGGTTTTGGCCGGGACGTTTTTATATAGTATAAACCTATTGTTACATAGTCAATACATACATCGCCGGCACTTCTGGTGTGAAATGACCTGGTTTTTGCGGCAGGTGTATGTTCTATTTGTCATTTTTAATGGAATTGATTTTCAAATGTAGTGAAAAATATTTTTTGGCAAATTATTTTTTTATTTTAATCCAAAACTCTTTTTAAAGTCATCCCGAACCTAGCAGCGGCTTTATCATACATATTTCCCATTCTTATAAGGCTTGGTTTTGGGTAATCTTCGTTGGCTTTCAAAAACTCTTCCAGCCAATTACCCGAGGGGCCAAAAGAGGTGGTTGTGCCAGTTTTATAAAAAGATAAACTTCCGACAACATCAAAACCTTCGGCTCTTTCAACGTCAATTTGCGAAATAATGCTTTCCGGATTTGAGGTTTCAAAAAAATAGATTTTAAGATTTGCTTTGGCTGGCTGTTTTGCTATTCCAGCATCATATCCAAAATACATCCAATCTGTTTGCACTTTCATTGTGTATTTTATTGATGGATCATTCCAAACAAATTCAACGGGATGGTCATAATTTTTGATGCGGTTATTTAGTGAAGCAACAAATATCCTTGGATATACAGAATCTTTGGCGGCAAGATGCTTTTGTTCCCAATCCAAGGCTTCTTCAGTGTTTAATTTCCCTTCTATTTTTTTCTTTATATAATCCAAAAATTCTGCTTCGGTAAAATTATCGGCATTGAAATGAAGGTCGTGGTAAGTAAAGACAACGTTTATTTTCTCCTGAGATGCCAAAAAAGCCATTTCTTTTTTATCGAGTCTAATATGTTGTGCAACTAAAAATTGTGTACCAAAACAAATAAAAAAAGTGAAGAGTAAAACTTGAAATTTCATAAAATTTTTATTTGCCCAAAAATAGAAATATTTATGAAGTTTAGAATTCTTTTCTACTTTTACTGAAAACAAATTATGAAGTACCCAATTATTGTTCTCTTTTTACTGTGCTGTCTCGGGGTTGGTGCCCAGAATGGGGCTACAGTTTTCGAAAGCAGGGCGGCTCAGCTGGAACTGAACGAAGAATTCAGCAACCCTGAAACTACTATTTTGGAGCCCAAGGATTTCAAAAACTTTAAAGGATTGGAATTTTATCCAATTGATGAAAAATATATTGTGAAGGCAAAATTTGTGCGTACCCCAGATGAAAAACCATTCCTGATGCCCACAACCACTTCCCGCAGGCCCGAATATGTAAAGTATGGCGAAGCCCATTTCTCTTTGGAAGGAAAGGATTTTGTATTGAATCTTTTTAAAAGCACCCAGCCGTACGATGAACCTGGCTACGAAGATTATCTATTTTTGCCCTTTACCGATTTAACCAGCGGCGACGGTTCCTACGGTGGCGGCAGATTTTTGGACCAGCGCATTCCGGAAGGCGATACCATCATTATAGATTTCAACAAGGCATACAATCCTTACTGTGCGTACAGCCCTCGTTTTTCGTGCCCCATTCCGCCGAAGGAGAACGACCTTTTAATTCGAATTGAAGCCGGAGTGAAAGATTTTGGGAAGCATTAAAAATACTTCACCAGCCACATTCCGAAAAAAACCATTGCGAAACCCACTACAAAGCTGGCGATGGTATAAAAGGCAAAAGACATAAAGTCGCCGCTTTTTAAAAAGAGATGGTTTTCATAGGCAAAGGTTGAAAAAGTGGTAAACCCGCCGCAAAAGCCCGTGGCCAAAAACAGGACTGTGTTTTGGGAGAGCGTTTCGTTTTTCAAGGCCAGGCCCAAAATTATTCCAATCAGCAAACTTCCCAGAATATTTGCCGCAAAGGTTCCAAACGGAATGCCGGTTTCGGGATTGTTCAAAAACTTTGACAAGAAATACCGCAGGACGCTTCCCAAGCCACCGCCTAAAAAAACCAGTGCCAATTGTTTCATTTTTCTATAAAAATTGTTTTTTCGTGGCTAAAGGGAACATATTTTTTTATTGCAATTTCTTTATAGCGCGCGATGTTTCATTTTAAATACCTTCTTGAACAGGTTCGGGGGCGGTAATTATTGGGATGTAAATCTCGGTCAACCAGTTTGCCGGATTGGGCGTTTCTTCGGGGTCTGTTACGTAAACCTCAAACATTTTTCCATTGGGGTCTGCTTGAAGGTCATTCTCCTCCATATATTGTCTGCCTTTGGTGTATGCTTCCGGTAAGTGTTTATAATTTCCTTTCAAAGAAATTTTTACCGCTGAAACAGGTTCCATAAAACCGCAAACTACGGGGCTGCCCTCTGGGGTAATCACTCTTTCCTTTACTGGAACGCCGGTTGAGAAAATAACGGTATTGTTGGCGCTGTCTATTTCATTGTAAAGAGCAAAAGGCTTGCCTGCCATATTCAGATTGTTGTTTTTTATAAAATCCATGACCACATCCATCATCGGCTCCATTTTTTCACCCAATTCGCCCATTTTCGCAACCGATGTTGTGTACATATAATAGCCGCCTCCGTATTGGGTAACGCCATCCACATTTATGGAATACTGCTTCATATCTTCGGCTACTTCTTCAGCAATTCCTTCCAAACCTGCTTTGTTCATCTTGTGCATTTCGGCATCAAAGTCCATTCCGCTGAGCGAATAATAGGCCTTGTCAATTAATGTGTGCTCGCCCTTCATTCCCCACGTTACCTTGGTTCCGCCGTCCACTTCCTCAAATTTCCAATATACTTTTGGATGTCTTTCCCCACCGGGAGTACTCAGTGTAAGGTCTTGTTCTATTTCTTTGTTCGGAATAACTTTCGTAGTAGTCATAGAGCCGCTCATTTCGCCCTCCCAGGAATAGGACGCTCCTTCGCCCACAGTTTTTTCGGCATAGGTGAAGGTTATTGTGGAATCCTCTTTTTTCCACGGTCCCCATTCTTCCCAGCTTTTGTAATCGTTTACCTTATTGAAAACCACTTCCGGCGGCGCATTGATTACCATGGTATCCTGAATATCATAGCTTCCTTCCTTGGTTCCAAAGTAGATGGCACTGCCTATAATAATAATGAGAAGAAGAAAAAATAAGTATTTTAAAATTTTCATTTGGTCGTGGGGTGTTGATTGGTGTTGCTAAGATAGTGAAAATTCATTGACGCTTCTGAAAAGGGAAGGCTTTGGAATCTGTAGAATTTAGCCCCTTGGCTATCACGAACAATATTTTAGTACATTTGCGGAAATCTAAAATTTTTTAAAATGAAGAAGACCTTTTTTATTGCGATGGCAATGAGCGGTTTGCTCTTTTTTTCGTGCAAGGACAACCAGCCGGAAAAAGATGTGGCCCAATTGGAAACTGTCGAATCCACCGAGTTTGACTATAATGTGGAATCTTTCGGCGACGTAAAGATATTGCGTTACCAAATCCCGGGTTGGGACCAGCTTACCCTAAAGGAACAAAAATTAGTCTATTACCTTACCCAGGCCGGTTTGGAAGGACGGGATATTATGTGGGACCAAAACTACCGCCATAACCTAACCATCAGAAAGGCGCTGGAAAATGTATATGAAAACTATAAAGGCGATAAAACAATCGAAGATTGGAAGAATTTTGAAACCTATTTAAAAAGGGTTTGGTTCAGCAACGGTATTCACCACCATTATTCAAATGACAAATTGAAGCCTGAATTTTCTTCGGAATACTTAAAGCAACTTTTAACCGACACAAACACAACTTTGGAAGGCGAGGCGTTTGAAGTAATCTTTAATGATAAGGATTCCAAAAAAGTAAACCAGGCAAAAGGTGTGGATAATGTTGCGGAAAGCGCTGTAAACTTTTATGGGCCAAACGTAACCAATAAGGATGTGGAGAGTTTCTATGCGAAAAAGAAATCTCCAAACCCTAACAAACCATTGTCTTTCGGGTTGAATTCAAAATTGGTGAAGGAAAATGGTGAACTCAAGGAATTGGTTTACAAATCGGGCGGACTTTACGGCCCGGCGATTGACAAAATTATTGGTTGGCTTGAAAAGGCACGGGGAGTAGCCGAAAACAAGGCTCAAGGCGATGCCATCGGCCTTTTGATTGAATATTACAAAACGGGAGATCTTCAAACCTGGGATGACTATAACGTAGCTTGGACCGCCGCGACCGAAGGAAACATAGACTATATAAACAGCTTTATAGAGGTTTATAACGATCCGTTGGGCTACAGAGGTTCGTATGAAACCATCGTTCAAATAAAGGATTTTGATATGTCTGAAAAAATGGCCGTACTTTCTGAAAACGCACAGTGGTTTGAGGATAATTCGCCATTGATGGACGAGCACAAAAAGAAAAATGTAGTTGGTGTAACCTATAAAGTGGTAAATGTTGCGGGTGAGGCAGGTGATGCTTCCCCGAGTACGCCAATTGGGGTAAACCTTCCAAACGCAAACTGGATCCGTGCCGAAGTGGGCAGTAAGTCTGTTTCCCTCGGAAATATTATCGAAGCCTATAACAACGCCGGAAGTACTGGCAGATTGAAAGAATTTGTAAACGATGAGGAAGAATTGGAGCTGGAAGAAAAATACGGGCAGAAAGCCGATAAACTCCACACCGCGCTTCACGAGGTAATAGGCCATGCCTCGGGACAATTAAATCCTGGCGTTGGCGAAACCAAGGAAACCTTGAAAAACTATGCCTCTACTTTGGAAGAAGGACGTGCTGATTTGGTGGGCCTTTACTATTTGTACAATCCAAAATTACAGGAGCTCGGCTTGGTTGACGACTGGAAAAAAGTAGGAATGGCAGCGTATGACGGTTACATTCGCAATGGATTGATGACGCAATTGATTCGTTTGAATTTAGGTGATGATGTAGAAGAAGCACACATGCGTAACCGCCAGTGGGTATCTGCTTGGGTTTATGAGAAAGGAAAGGCTGATAACGTAATCGAAAAAATTACCCGGGACGGAAAAACCTATTTCAACATCAATGATTATGACAAACTGCACGACCTTTTCGGGCAATTGCTTCGCGAAACACAGCGCATCAAAAGTGAGGGGGATTATGCCGCCGTGGAAAATTTAGTTGAAACTTACGGCGTAAAGGTGGACCAAAAACTTCACGAGGAAATTTTGGAGCGCAATAAGCAATTCACTTCTGCACCTTACAGCGGATTTGTAAATCCCGTGCTTGTTCCAAAAATGGACGCTAACGGCGAGATTGAAGGTTTCACCATAGAACAGCCAAAGACGTTTGCAGAGCAGATGAAGTTTTATTCTGAAAACTATAGCAATTTGCCTGCGGTGAATTAAGCTCTAAAAGTTGCTTCATAAAAAAAGCTCTTCGTAACTTTCGAAGAGCTTTTTTTATGAAGAATTAACCTTTTAAATACCCTTTTAAAAACAATAAAATTGCAATAAAAACCAAAAACCCCACCAAGACCCAAAGACTGCCCTTGTACTGTTTTTTATGAAGTTTCTTATCGCCCCGATAACTATAGAACATGATGATCACGAAGGCAATAAAAAATAAAACAGAAAAAACCAATTGGCCGGTAGTAAACATAAATTTGTAGTTTTACTGGGCAAATTTACAACCTTAAAATCATTATATGAAGAATAAAATAGCCGCAGTTTCCGAATTTCACAAGGCATTTGGTTTGGGAATGAACGAAACCCCGACCGCCGATCTCGGAATAAAGAAAAACCTGTTGCGCTACGAATTGATGCGCGAGGAAAACGAGGAATATCTGGAAGCGGCCAACAATAATGATTTGGTCGAAGTTGCGGACGCCCTGGGCGATATGCTATATATTCTTTGCGGAACTATTATAGAGCACGGTCTGCAGCATAAAATTGAAGAGGTTTTTAACGAAATACAGCGCAGCAATATGAGCAAATTGGGGGAAAACGGAAAACCTATTTACCGCGAGGACGGCAAGGTTTTAAAAGGTCCCAATTATTTTAAACCGAATATTGGGGAAATCCTTGAAAAGTAAAATTCGAAATTCCAAATCGCAAAAACCAAAGAAGTACCAAATAAAAAGTTCCAAATTCCAAATCACAAAAACCAAAGAAGCACCAAATAAAAAATTCCAAATTTCAAAAAGCTGAGTTTTTAAGAATCGAGTTTTTGGAATTTGGAATTTTAAGATTTGGAATTTAAGTTTCGTTTTTACAAAACCTCATATCTCCACCCAAATGGGTCTTCGCTCCGGTTATACTGTATGTCCATCAATTCCTTTTTAAACCGGGCGGCATATCCATCTTCCTGTTTCTCAAGATCGTAAACCGTTTCTTTATAGCTAAAGGCACTCACGGGACTGATAACCGCTGCCGTTCCCGCGCCAAAAATCTCCTTTAAGCTTCCATTTTTAGCAGCTTCCACAATTTCCGAAACTAAGACCGGTCTTTCTTCCACTGCTACATTATCTCGTTTTGCCAGGGCTATCACACTTTTTCGCGTAACACCATCAAGGATCCGATCGCTCACCGGTGCTGTTAAAAGCGTATCGTTCACACGGAAAAATACATTCATGGTTCCAGCTTCCTCCAAATATTCGTGCTTGCTGGCATCGGTCCAAATAACCTGTTGAAATCCTTTTTCGCGTGCCAAATTTGTCGGGAAAAACTGCGCCCCGTAATTTCCGGCTGCCTTTGCGGCACCCACACCGCCATTGGCAGAACGGCTGTAATGTTCGGCAATCACTACCTTAACATCACCTGTATAGTACGCCTGCGCGGGCGACATTAAGATCATAAACTTATATTCGGTGGAAGGCGATGCCGAAACGCCCTCTTGGGTGGCCATCACAAAAGGACGGATATACAATGAATTTCCAAGGCCTTGCCTTACCCAGTCCTTGTCCATTTTCACGAGAGTTGTCAATGCCTCAAAGAAGAGGTCTTTGGGAAATTCTGGAATCGCCATTCGTGTTGACGACTTATTGATTCTTTTAAAATTTTCCTCAGGTCTAAAAAGCCAAACTTTGCCAGCTTCATCCTTAAAAGCTTTCATTCCCTCAAAAACTGCCTGCCCATAGTGAAAAACCTTAGCTGCCGGTGAAATAGTCAGTGGCCCATATGGCTTAATGGTAGGGTTTTGCCATTCCCCATCCTTATAATCACATTCAAACATATGGTCGCTAAAGGTGCTGCCGAAAGTGAGGTTGTTAAAATCAACTTCGCCAATTCTGGAAGTGGAAGCTTTTTGTATATCAATTTTTTGGGTGGTGGAAGAATTCATGGGAAAGAATTATTTATTTTGTAAAAATAGGTAAAATTTAAACCATATAAAATTCAAAAAATCATTAAAATTGCAACACATTACCAATCAATAATTTATTAAATACTTCAAAATGAAAAAAATTCTATTTGTATTTTCAATAATGGCAGTCTTTGTAAGTTGCAAGAACGAAAAGACTGAAGAAAAGCCCGTTGTTGCAATGGAAGAAACTGCAATGAACTATCAGACTTTCGGCGATGAGATTACTGCTCAGGATGTTATGGACAAGTCAGAAATGATAGAGAAATACAACGATTTGAAAACTGGCGATACCATAAACGTGAAATTCACCACCCAAGTAAAGGAAGTGTGCCAAAAGAAGGGTTGCTGGATGAAGGTAGATATGGGAGAAGATGAAGCAATGGTACGCTTTAAGGATTATGGGTTCTTTATGCCAAAGGATATTTCCGGCAAGGAAATTATTGCGGAGGGTAAGGCCTATGTAGAGGAAATGAGCGTGGAAGACCAACGCCACTATGCCGAGGATGGCGGTGCTACCCCAGAGGAAATTGCCGCTATCACCGAGCCAAAGCGCACCCTCGCCTTTGAGGCACACGGCGTGCTGATTCCAGAGGAGGAAAAACAATAATTTTTGAAAAGAACTCTATTTAAAACGGGCGACGGCTCTTACACCCTGCACATTCCGGAGTGGGACGAACAATACCACTCCAAGCACGGTGCCATAGCTGAAGCCCTTCACGTTTTTATTAAGGAAGGACTTTATCATTGGCTTTCACGTAATTCTGAAAAGGCGGTCTCAATTCTCGAAATAGGTTTCGGAACGGGGTTGAATGCTTTTCTTACTTATTTGGAAACAGAAAAAAATTCCTTTACAGTACATTACACCGCAATTGAGGCATTTCCATTGGAAGTAACCGAGGTTCAAAAGCTCAACTATACTTCACTCTTAAATGCTTCGGAAGAACTATTCTTGCAAATGCACCGTGTGCCTTGGGAAGAAATTCACGGTATTTCCGAAAAATTTCATCTTAAAAAACAGCAGCAATTCTTTTCTGAAATATCTTCTGGAAATTGCTTCAATCTTATCTATTTCGATGCTTTCGGAATCCGCGTGCAGCCCGAACTTTGGACCGAGGAAATTTTTGGCAAGATGTACACGGCTTTAAAACCGAACGGCGTGTTGGTAACCTATGCGGCCAACGGAAATGCCCGCCGTGCTATTCAGGCCGTAGGGTTTAAAGTAGAGCGTCTTGCGGGACCTCCGGGGAAAAAGGAAATGCTGAGGGCGACCAAAAAATAAGGAAAAACGTGGCTAAAGTGGATGTTTACAAATTCCAAATTCCAAATTCCAAACCTGCCTGTCGTGCCTCTGGCTGGCAGGTTCCAAATTCCAAATTCCAAATCCCAAATCCCAAATCCCGAATTCCAAATTACCAGATAAAATTGCCCAATTCACAATCTTCCGTTAAGGGGCTTTGCAATTCGCCTTTGAATTTCTAAATTTAGAATTATGATTAAAAAAGTGTTGATAACAGGAGCTACGGGGCTTATAGGTAGTGAATTGGTTCGGCAATGTCATGCTGCGGATATTTCCGTCAATTACCTCACTACCAGTAAGGAAAAGATAGAAAATACTAAAAACTACAAGGGCTATTATTGGAATCCGCAAAAGGGAGAGATTGATCTTCAGGCTTTTGACGGGGTCACGGCCATTATTAATTTGGTCGGAGCAACCATTTCAGAACGGTGGACTAAAAACTACAAAAAGGTTATTCTGGAGAGCAGAATAGAATCCATCAATCTCTTGCGGGATACCCTTTTAAAAATTGACCATAATATCGTTCATTTTATTTCGGCTAGTGGGGTAAGTATTTATCCAAATTCAAAAACCAAGCTCTATACCGAGGAAAATGAGGAGGTTGACACTACTTTTTTGGGCGAGGTAGTGTTAGCCTGGGAAGCTGCCGCCGCACAATTTAAAAACATGGGGATGGAGGTGAGCAAAGTGAGAACGGGCGTAGTTTTAGCTAAGGATGAGGGGGCACTGCCCAAACTGGTGAAGCCAATAAAGCTAGGGGTGGGGGCGCCCTTGGGAAGTGGTGAGCAATGGATCTCGTGGATACACTTGGAAGATATTGCCGGAATTTATCTTTTTCTACTTAAAAATCAATTGGAAGGGAAATATAATGCAGTAGCTCCAAATCCCGTCCAAAATAAAAAAATGACCAAAATGATTGCCGCTAAACTCGATAGCCCACTGTGGATGCCAAATATTCCCGCCTTTGCACTCAAGCTTTTATTGGGCGAAATGTCCGTATTGGTGCTGGAAGGGCAATTGGTAAGCTCACAAAAAATTGAGCAGCTCGGGTATCATTTTAAATATTACAATCTGGAAAACGCGCTGCAGGATTTATTGTAAATAAAAAGAGAGGCAAATTTGCCTCTCTTTACTTTATGGATATTTATTATTGATTACGCTTTGTTTGCAACCAAGGAAACGGTAATTTTCATAGTATCGTTGATAAACTTATCGCCTAAATTAGGGAAAACGGATTTTGATCCGTAATTAACACCCCATTTAGTTCTGTCTATCTCAAAAGTTTCGCTTTTTAGCATCATTTTATCTCCTTCCATTGTTACTGTTGCAGGAAATTCAATAGCGTGGGTTTTATCTTTTATTGTCAAGTTACCTTTTACCATATTGTTTTCGTAACCTGTCATCTCAAATTTTGCGGTTGGATATTCCTTAACATTGAAAAAATCGCCTTCCTTTCCTTCTACGGTTCCTTTTAAGTGAGCCTCGAGATTGGCTTTATCTTCCCCTTCCAAATCCTCATCATTGATACTGTTCATATCAATTACAAACTCACCGGCCTCTACGTTACCTTCGTTAAGGTGGATAGTTCCGGAAGAAAGCATAATAGTACCATTGTGCTTTCCGGTAGGTTTCGCACCTTCCCACATAATTTGTGATGCCGAGGTATCCACGGTATATTCAGTTGCCATTTCAGTTGGTTCGGCTGCATCCTCTACCATAGCTTCGGCCTCTTTTTCAGTATTCTTGCAAGAAAAAGCTCCTACCGCGATAAAAGCCATTAAAGTGATTTTTAAAAATGTTGATTTCATAAATATTGGTTTTTTGTTTTAAGGTGCAAAAATATGTTTTAACAAAATGATTTCTTCTTAAAGTAATATTTAATTAATTGCTGTGACATTTTGACATTTTAATGCAAATGGCAGTACTTTTGCTCCCTTTAGAAAAAATTGAAACAAACGCTACTATGAGCAAAAAAGATAAATTCTCTGAGAAAGAACACGACCCTGAAAAATCGGAGTACGATACGGTGTTAAATGATAAAGAATTAAATGAGCAGGAAGTTGCGGAAGAAAATGTAACGGATGCACTTTTGGATTTACAGGATGAATTCCAACGAGAAAAGGAGCGCTATTTGCGTCTCTTTGCCGAATTTGAAAATTTCAAAAAAAGGACTGCCCGTGAACGGGCGGAAATGTATAAAACTGCGGGTGAGGATGTTATTAATTCCTTATTGCCCGTTTTGGACGATTTTGAGCGTGCGTTGAAGGAAATTGAAAAGAGCGGCGATGATAACCTCTATAAAGGAGTGGCACTTATCAATAACAAGCTGCGCGAAACCCTTAAGTCGAAAGGATTACATTTAATGGACGTAAAAGCGGGCGATACCTTTGATGCAGATTCACACGAAGCAATTACCCAAATTCCCGCTCCCGAGGATAAGCTCAAGGGCAAAATAGTGGACGTGGTTGAAAAGGGATATGCGCTGGGCGATAAGATTATTCGCTACCCAAAAGTAGTTATAGGACAATAAAAAAGGCAATCCGCCGCGGCGGACTATATATATGAAGGAAGATTATTACGACATTTTAGAAATATCAAAAAGTGCAACGGCAGCTGAAATAAAAAAGGCTTACCGAAAAAAGGCCTTGCAATACCATCCCGATAAAAATCCAGGCGATCACGAGGCGGAAGCCATGTTTAAGAAATCTGCCGAGGCCTATGAGGTTCTCAGTGACCCAAACAAACGTTCACGTTATGACCAATACGGGCATCGAGCCTTTGAAAACGGTGGTGGTTTCGGCGGCGGCGGCATGAATATGGAAGATATCTTCAGTCAGTTTGGGGATATATTTGGCGGGGCTTTCGGTGGAGGGTTTGGCGGCGGTTTTGGTGGCGGTGGCCGCAGGACCGTTAAAGGAAGCAACCTGCGCATTCGCGTCCAGCTTACTTTGGAAGAAATTGCCAATGGTGTTGAGAAAAAAATAAAGGTTAAGCGGAAAAAATTAGCCAAGGGAACTACTTATAAAACCTGTTCCACCTGTAACGGTCAAGGTCAGGTTACGCGCATTCAAAATACTATTTTGGGCCGTATGCAAACGTCGGCCACCTGTAGCACCTGCGGTGGTTTGGGCCAGATTGTGGATTCCAAGCCCGCAAATGCCGATGCGGAAGGGATGTTGGTTACAGAGGAAACCGTTTCCATCAAAATACCAGCAGGTGTTGTGGACGGCATGCAATTAAAAGTTTCGGGAAAAGGAAATGATGCTCCCGGCAACGGTATTGCAGGCGATCTATTGGTGGCTATTGAAGAAAAGCCGCACCCTACCTTGCAGCGCGAGGGCGATAATTTGCATTACGATCTGTACATAAGCTTTTCTGAAGCAGCTTTGGGTACGTCAAGAGAAATTGAGACTGTTACCGGAAAAGTGCGAATAAAAATAGACAATGGGGCGCAGAGCGGAAAAATTCTGAGACTTCGCAATAAGGGAATTCCCAGCATCAATGGGTATGGAACCGGAGATTTGCTTGTACATGTAAATGTGTGGACTCCCAAATCGCTTTCAAAGGAACAACGGGAATTCTTTGAGAAAATGAGCAATGACGAACATTTTCAGCCGAAACCCGAAAAGGAGGACAAGTCGTTTTTTGAAAAAGTTAAAGATATGTTCTCTTAAATAAACGTTAAATAAATAATTTTGCATATATTTGAAAAGTCGCTTCGTCTTAGAAGTGATAATTTTTCTTTTTCATAGCAATTTTTTTCCCATCCAAAAATTTCATTTTTGGGTGGGTTTTGTTTTTATACGGTTTGTTGTCGGAAATTCTAGAATTTTTTTAATCTTTTCCGTGCAGCGCCCAATCCCGCTATCATCCCTTTTCTTTTGATCTCAAATTTTTATGCAAAAAAAATCATAAATCTTACCACCTTTCGGGGTTTGCGGACTATCATTTCAATATATTTACATACTTCAAACAAAATTCATGGAAAAACTTTTAGTGGTAAACAATGTTTCCAAAACCTACGGAGATTATAGAGCGCTCAACAACGCATCCATAGAGGTAGAGAAAGGAAGCATATTTGGACTATTGGGCCCCAATGGTGCCGGAAAAACAACCTTGATCAGAATCATAAACCAAATTACCATGCCCGATACCGGTTCGGTTATCCTGGATGGGGAGCCGCTCCAACCCCACCATATAAAGTACATTGGCTATTTGCCCGAAGAGCGCGGCCTCTATAAATCTATGAAGGTTGGGGAACAGGCCCTGTATCTGGCCCAGCTTAAGGGACTTTCAAAACAGGAAGCCAAGGAACGGCTGAAATATTGGTTTGACCGCTTGGAAATCGGTGATTGGTGGGATAAAAAAATACAGGAACTATCAAAGGGAATGGCACAGAAAATCCAATTTGTGGTGACGGTTCTCCACAAACCAAAACTGTTGATTTTTGACGAACCTTTCAGCGGCTTTGATCCCATAAATGCCAATCTCATAAAAGATGAAATTCTAAAGCTGCGTGACGAGGGTGCCACCGTCATTTTCTCCACCCACCGCATGGAATCTGTTGAGGAAATGTGCGACCATATTGCTTTGATTCACAGATCGAATAAAATACTCGATGGTAAATTGATTGATATAAAACGTCAATATAAAAACAACACTTTTGAAATTGGCTTAATCACCCAGGACCACGCCTCGACCACTGCGATGCTAAAGGATAAATTTGAAATTTCGCCGGCAACCTTTAAAAGTATAAATAACGAGCTGCAGTACAAGGTAAGAATACCGGATTCGGTATCGTCTAATGACTTTGTAAGTTACTTGACTTCCTTGGGGCAACTCACCCATTTTGTTGAGGTTGTACCTTCTGCCAGCGATATTTTTATTGAAACCATCCAAAAAAACTAACCCAGAAATGAATCATCTTCCGCTCATCATAAAAAGGGAATACCTCACCAAGGTACGCAACAAGTCGTTCATTATTATGACTTTTTTAAGCCCACTTATTTTTGTGGGTATCTTTGCATTGGTCGCCTATTTGTCCAGCCTTAATAACGATACGGTTCGCAAAATTTCGGTTTTGGACGAAAGCGGTCTATTTAAGGATGAATTCAACAGCTCTCCGCATTTGCAGTATAAGCTTTTGGGCGAAACTACACTACAGAATGCAAAGGAAGAAGCTGAAAAAGAGGAGGTTTACGGTTTGCTGTATATTCCGAAAATTGACAGACTTGAAGATCTTTCTAAGAAAATAACTTTTTATTCCGAAGATTCCCCCTCGCTTTCCTTGATGGGCGACATAAACGATCTACTTGAAAATAAGGTGAATACCCTAAAGCTTCGCGAAGCGGGTATCGATTCTGAAACCATTAAAAATCTTCACATAAATATTAGTGCCAATCAGGAAACCTTTAAGGGGAAGGAAACTTCAAAGCTTGGTTCTGGATTAAAGCTTATTTTTGGTGGAGCTGCCGGCTATTTGTTATTCATGTTTATTATCATTTATGGCAACATGATCATGCGCAGTGTTATAGAGGAAAAGACCAGCCGGGTGATCGAGGTGATCATTTCCTCAGTGAAGCCCCGATTATTGCTGCTCGGGAAAATCTTCGGAACAACGCTCGCAGGAATTACGCAATTTGTGGTCTGGGTGGTGCTTATTTTGGTTTTGATGACGGTTGTAACTTCTGTGTTCGGAATTGACCCTTCCGCAGGCTCGCCTTCACAACAGGTACTGGAGAATAGCGTAAATGGTGGAACCCAGCAGATCTTGCAGGATGTAATGATTGAAATTAACAATCTGCCCATTACAAATTTAATAATCATGTTCATCCTATTTTTTGTGGGCGGTTATCTGCTTTACGCATCCCTTTATGCCTCTGTGGGCGCCGCAGTGGATAGTGAGACCGATACCCAACAGTTTATGATGCCTATTTTAATGCCACTTATATTAGCTGTTTACGTAGGTTTTTTCACGGTTATTGACAACCCGCACGGCACGGTTTCACAGGTGTTTTCATATATTCCCTTTACTTCGCCTGTGGTTATGCTAATGCGCATTCCCTTTGGCGTGCCGCTCTGGCAACAGATTATTTCAGTAGTAATCCTGTTCGCAACCTTTATTGCCATGGTTTGGTTTGCGGCCAAAATTTATCGCGTGGGCATACTGATGTACGGTAAAAAACCTACCTACAAAGAAATTTTTAAGTGGCTTAAGTATTAATCAATTTCTTGTCGAAATATATGCTATGAATTCGACACTCAACCAAAAAAAGAAAAATTATGAAAAAAAATCTAATGATAACCTTCTGTCTTGCGCTATTTGCCTTTGCAACCTCGGCCCAGACTACAGATTTGGCCCGTGTGGAATATTTAAGACTTCCTTTTTCAAAATCAGATAACTCCATCAATCGGTATCGGGCGTTGGTACAAGTGCCCATTCCTTTGGATAAGGAAAAGAAAAGATTATTCGTTATTGGATTGGAATACCGTTACGTGGATATTAATATTGAAGATGCCGAAGATGTATTTGCCTTCAATAAAAATCTGGTAACCTCTACCCAACAAATGGATGCCTATTTGGGTTACGTCTGGAAACCAAATGACGACTGGCGTTTTGGCGTGAAAGGAGGCGTTAAGATACAAAGTGACTTTGAAGGCAGTATGGTGAGTGATGACTTTATTTATGAAGTGGGCGCCTATGCTATAAAGGATAAAAAGAAAAATCCTGAGGAAGGCAAAAAACCCTACCGCTTTATTGCCGGCCTTACCTATTCCACTACGCCCGGTAGGTGGTATCCGTTGCCCATTCTGAATTATTACAAAGAGTTTCATCCCAATTGGACCTATACCTTGGGTGTGCCGAAAACAAATGTGCGCCATTATTTAAATGATACCCACAAAGACGCACTCCAGGCCTTTTTAACGTTAGATAATGTGTATGCCAACATACAGCAGAATTTCGTTCCTATTTCCGATCAAAATTCAGAAGCAAAACTGGCGGAAAGTATTCAGATGACAATTGGTCTTGTTGGTTTGGGCTACGAACATTTCTTTACAGACCACCTCCTTTTTTACGGCTATGCGGCGCATTCCGTTTATAATGATTTCAGGTTGGAAGATGGCGATGGAAAGAAAATCTATAAGATAAATACCGAAAATTCCCCTTATTTTAGGGCAGGGTTTAAATTCAAATATTAATGGCAAGAATACTAATAATAGAAGACGAAGCAGCGATACGAAGGGTTTTGGTGAAGATCCTTTCCGAAGAAAACCAGGGTTACGAGGTTTTTGAGGCCGAAGATGGCCTTGCCGGAATGGAAATCCTCAAAAAGGAAGATTTCGATTTGGTGCTTTGCGATATAAAAATGCCCAAAATGGACGGCGTGGAGGTCTTGGAAGCCGTAAAGAAAATAAAACCCGAAATACCGATGGTTATGATTTCCGGCCACGGAGATCTTGAAACCGCCGTAAATACGATGAAATTGGGCGCATTCGACTATATTTCAAAACCGCCCGACTTAAATCGTTTACTCAATACCGTACGCATAGCTTTGGACCGAAAGGAATTGGTGGTTGAAAACACCCGCCTTAAAAAGAAGGTTTCCAAAAATTATGAAATGGTCGGGGAATCGCCTGCCATTGTTCAGATTAAGGATATGATTGAGAAAGTGGCGCCCACCGAAGCCCGCGTTTTAATAACGGGCCCAAATGGAACCGGAAAAGAGCTCGTGGCACATTGGCTCCATCAAAAAAGTGAGCGCAGCAACGGCCCGATGATTGAGGTGAACTGCGCCGCAATCCCAAGTGAATTGATTGAGAGTGAACTTTTCGGTCATGTGAAAGGGGCGTTTACCTCGGCAAATAAAGACCGGGCCGGAAAGTTTGAGGCCGCTAATGGAGGCACCATTTTCTTGGACGAAGTGGGCGATATGAGCCTTTCCGCGCAAGCCAAGGTACTGCGTGCCTTACAGGAAAACAAGGTGCAGCGCGTGGGTAGCGATAAAGATATAAAGGTAGATGTGCGCGTTATAACCGCCACCAATAAAAATTTAAAAAAGGAAATAGAGGAAGGCAATTTTCGCGAAGACCTTTATCATCGCTTGGCAGTGATACTCATCAAGGTTCCGTCATTGAATGATAGGCGGGAGGACATACCGCTGTTGGTGGATTATTTTTCCGAAAAAATCAGTTCCGAACACGGTACGGCAAAAAAGAAATTCTCTTCAAAAGCAATAAAGCTATTGCAGGAATACGACTGGACGGGAAATATCCGCGAATTGCGAAATGTAGTGGAACGCCTAATTATTTTGGGCGGAAAGGAAATCAGCGAAGAAGATGTAAAACTCTTTGCGAGTAAATAAGTTTATGGGTTTAAAAGTTTAAACGGTTAAATATAGTTCCACATTTTTTCAAAAAATCCACAGCAACCAAAGAATCAACAGAACCAATAGTATCCATAGAATCTAAAAGCATGAAAGACGTAAAAATCGAAGACTTTAAAGTTACCGGACCCATTAAACTGGACGGCACTAAAAACGATTGGGATTTGGACGCTTCCGAAAAAGAGTTGGAAGACCATTTGGAGGACACCCGTAAAAAATTGGGCAAGCTCCAGGATACGCTTTACGCCCACGGAAAATATGCCGTGTTGGTTTGTCTGCAGGGTATGGATACGGCAGGCAAGGACAGCCTTATTCGCGAAGTGTTTAAGGATTTTAACGCCCGTGGGGTGGTGGTGCACAGTTTTAAAACGCCCACCGCGCTTGAAAAAAGACACGATTATCTTTGGCGACACTATGTGGCCTTGCCCGAACGCGGAAAGTTTGGGGTTTTTAACAGAACGCACTATGAAAATGTTTTGGTAACGCGTGTGCATCCCGAATATATTCTCGGTGAAAATTTGCCCGATGTAAACAGTTTGGGCGATATTGATGAAGCGTTCTGGGACAGGCGTTTTCAGCAGATAAATGATTTTGAAAAGACCATTCAGCAGAACGGGACCATTATTTTCAAATTCTTTTTAAACCTTTCCAAAGACGAGCAAAAGCACCGCCAACTCCGCAGGCTGGACAAACCCGAAAAAAACTGGAAATTCTCTCCGGGAGATTTGGATGAAAGGGAACTTTGGGAAGATTACAGAAAATGTTATGAGGAAGCCATCAACCGCACCTCAAAGCCGCACGCGCCTTGGTACATTATTCCTGCGGATGACAAGGAAACCTCGCGGGTAATTGTGGCCGAAATTATGCTGCAGGAACTAAAAAAATACAAAGACATAAAAGAACCGGAACTGGATGATGAAATAAAGGCCAAGATTTCGGAATACCGCGAACGGCTTAAAAATGATTAATTTAGTATCCCTTTAGTGCAACAAAGAATTGATTCCCATAAAATTTTATAAATGAAAATTTCGCTCCTCCCCACATTACTTTTCACATTATTAATTTCTTCCGTAAGTATTTCGCAGAACGCCATTCAGGATTCCGTTATGCTGAAAAAATTGTACACCACCGCTCTAACCGATGGGAAGGCGTACGATTGGCTGGATTATCTTTCCAATGAAATAGGTGGCAGGCTCTCGGGTTCCTATGAAGCTGAACTTGCGGTAAAATATACCGAGGCAGAACTGAAGGAACTCGGTTTGGACAAAGTGTGGCTTCAACCCGTGATGGTCCCGAAATGGACGCGCGGCTTTAAGGAATACGCTTATATAGAATCGCCTACCGGAGATAAAACCATTACGAACATCTGCGCCTTGGGAGGTTCCGTGCCTACGCCAAATTTGGGAATAAAGGCGGAGGTTGTTGAGGTAAAAGGTCTGGAGGAATTGGCTGCCTTGGGAAGGGAAAAGCTGGAGGGAAAAATTGTTTTCTATAACAGACCGATGCAGCCCGAATTAATACAAACTTTTGAAGCCTACGGCGGCTGCGTGGACCAACGCTATTCGGGGGCTGCCGAGGCAGCAAAGTTTGGCGCCGTGGGGGTTATTGTCCGCTCGCTGAGCCTGAGAATGGACGATTTTCCACATACGGGCGCAATGAGCTATGGCGATACTCCCGTAAACCAACGCATTCCGGCCGCGGCAATTAGCACCAACGGAGCCGAATATTTAAGCAGTCTGCTGAAATTACAGCCCAATCTGTTGTTTTACTTCAAACAGAATTGCAAGACTTTTGACGATGTGCAATCCTATAATGTAATCGGGGAAATTACCGGCAGCACAAAACCCAATGAATATATGGTGGTAGGTGGCCATTTGGATAGTTGGGACCTTGCCGATGGCGCTCACGATGACGGTGCCGGCTGCGTGCAGAGTATGGAAGTATTGCGCCTTTTCAAAAAAGTAGGTTATAGGCCAAACCACACCATTCGCGTGGTGCTTTTTATGAACGAGGAAAACGGCCTGCGCGGTGGAAAAAAATATGCCGAAGAGGCGAAAAGAAAGAACGAAATCCATCGTTTTGCCTTGGAAAGCGATGCCGGCGGGTTTACGCCACGAGGGTTTACATTTGATACCGATGCTGCAAATTTCAAAAAAGTGCAGTCTTGGGAAGGTTTGTTTAAGCCTTACTTGATTCACTATTTTGAAAAGGGATACGGCGGTGCCGATATCGGTCCATTAAAGGGAAATATCAACGTGCTGGCAGGACTGCGACCCGATAGCCAGCGGTATTTTGATTACCACCACGCGGCCCACGATACTTTTGATGCCGTGAACAAACGCGAGCTGGAACTGGGAGCGGCCACTATGGCGAGTTTGGTTTATCTATTTGATAAATACGGAACCGAGTAGAGTGTTCAGTATTCAGTTGCAGTAAGCAGTTAATTATAATTACCACCACACCACAAAGAACCGCTCCAGCTTATGGGGCGTTTTTTTATAGATTAACGGAGATTTTTTCAACCTTAATTGAGCATCTATTAATGGTTTTATTTCTGAAAAAGAATACCATTGGGTAATTAAGTTTATGGGCAATAGCCATTCTTTTTTTGACGGTATGGCGTAGCGGGCTGTTTCTACTTCCTCGAAATCGGTTGGTTTTTTGTAGTGGCCTACGATGCAATTTTGAATATTCTTTGGAAAAGATTCGCGGTTCATATTCTTCGGAATAAATAAAAATCCTTTTAAGCACAATTGCTGCGAAGTTGGTTTCGGAATGCCGAGAGTTTCCAACTTTTGGAGGGTTTCCGGTCTTTTCAGCAAGGGGAATTGTTTCTGCCTTAATTTTTCAAGCTTCTCAAAAAGACTGTCCTTTCGGTTGGGGCCAATCCATTTTTCTGCTTCGGAAATATCGGCTGTGTCGTCGTATAAATAAAACTTACACGCCAATTCTATGTGGACGACTTTTTCGGTTTTAAGATTTCGTACTATATAGTCCAACTCGCCCAAGGTTTCCTTTTCGCTTGGGTTCGTGATCGAAGTGGAAGTATGGATTTGAAGATTTGCGGCAAGCAATTCAAAGTTGTTTGATTGTTTCAGATAGGCTTCAAAACAAGCCTCGGCCTGCATTCCGAGGACGGAGTTTATTGGAAAATTAAAGCCGTTTCCGTGTAGCTCCTCATCTAAAAATTCAAAAGTTTCAAATGATTCATTTTCCGAAGCTACCTTCAAATCAGGCGCTTTTATAAATGTCTTCAAAACGGTTTCTTCCTTGGTGCGCACGGTGTTTTTATTTACTGTTCAATCAATCGGAGAGTGCTTCAAAAGTTGATAAGGAAATACTTTAAAGGATTGCTATTCTTTTATTAAGAATATTTCCTATTTAACTTTTAGGTCTTTGGGTCTCTTCGGAACACTTCAACCAAATTAAAAATAAGGATACAGAACACCACCCAAATAAATCCGGCAATATACCCGCCGGCAATGTCGGAAGGATAGTGTACGCCGAGATATATTCTGCTTATTCCAATGTTCAGGATTATGAAGACCAGGAGGATAATGATGAGGGTTTTTAAAAAGATATTTATTTTAAATCTGGAAAAAAGATAGATAACAAAGCCGTAGAAAGCCATGGCGCTCATGGCGTGGCCACTGGGATAGCTGAGGGTCTCAACGGAAACCAGATGCTCAATGCCCGGCCTAGCGCGATCTATAAACCGCTTTAGGATAACATTTGATAGGGAAGCTACTACCAAAACAAAAATGGTTTGCACCACGCCCCGCCATCGCTTAAAAAAGAAATAGGATATAAATGACGAAATGGCCAAAACAATAAGATAGCCATATAAATCGCCTATATTGGTGATGAATATAAAATACTTTGTGAGCCCCGCGGTGCGAAAGGAAATAACATAATCGGTTATGGCCTGGTCGTATTGGGGCAGCAGTTCATCCTTTAATTCATCGGTAAGCTCTATGAATAGATTGATGCCGCCAATAACAATAATCAAGGCCACTACTACCGTGATAATATAGGGCAGTTTGCTATTGTACTGGTGGAAATTGCGCACCAAAAACGCTTTCACTTTTTGTATTAACTCGTATAGCGTTTTTCTCATTCCTGCAACGTAATATTAAAACTCCAAGCCCTAAAGATACCTTTATTTGGCAAAATAGGCTTTTTTAGGGATTGCTGGCTAAGGGCGAAGAGGTATTATTCCTTTAGACCGTACTTCCATCTGTCTAAATCTCATCAACAAAATCCATAAACACCTTTTTGTGCAGCTCCAGATCCATATTGGGAGAAAGGGAGGCGCGCACTATGTAATCCTTATCGCCTTCTTTAGTTGTTCCTTGTGTTGAGGTTGCGGGAATTGTCCAATAACTGCCCTTCAATTGGCCATAGCTTACGCAGAACTTGCACTCATCGGGAATTTCGGTAATCATTAAATTGATGAGCTTTAAATTAAGGGCTCTTTTATAGGCTACCCTTTCCGCATCGGAATTTCCTTTTGTGGGAAGGTCCAATGAAAATACGGAAGGGGTAAAACCTTGCGCCGCCAATTCCTCTGAAACGAAATTGATCTTTGCTTCCGGAAGGGTCTCTTTTATAAAGTTTACAAACTCACGGGTATTTACGTAGGCATCATAAATGCGTTGGTTCATGGACGGCAGTTGCTCAGCCAATATCTTATACTGAAGCGCCGTAGCCTCGTTATCGCAAAGCGTTAGATGCAGTTCTATCTTTTCCATCAAGGCAGCCGTTTTCGTATTTCCCACTACATAGCCTGCGGTACATTTTCCACCGCTGGGGAATTTGGAGCCACTGGCGTACGAAATGGCCCGAACGGTTGAAAGTATTTCCCCTTCACCCAAAAAGTGATAATTGGGGCAAAAGGTTTGGTCGAGAATAAATACCGGGTCGATGGCAGCTTTGCCGTTTGCGGTTTTGCGCTCTTTGCTTAAAACTGCCTTTAATTGCTGCAAGTTTGGCACTTCAACCCTAGGGTTTGTGGGTATTTCGGCAATGATGTAGGGCACGGCATCTTCCTTGGCGACTTTAGTTAACACGGTGTCTATGCTTTGCACCATATTGTTATCGCCGTCCACCAATAAATCTACAATTTCCACATTGTCAAGGCAGGCCGCCACGCGTCTTGCTTGGTCGTTGGTGCCGCCGTAGCAGTTGGGTGGGACCAAGAATTTGATGGGTTTTCCCGGGTGGTTTTCCTGCGCATCGTGGATAAGCCCCATCATAATGGCGTACTGAATGGAAAGTCCGCTGGAAGCCACAAGCGGAGTGGTGGGGGAGCCCGTGATTTTCTGTATAGATGTTAATACACTCTTTTTAGCTTCTGCCACATCTCTTTTAGCGGGTGCAATGGCTTTATGCTCTACGAGCGCCTTTAAGGCCACCAAACAATTGGCGGGCGTCATAGCAATGGTTTCCCTTCTGCGCACGTGTTGGATTTCAGAAATGTAGGAATCATTCTTTTCACCATAAACCGTTAAAACACTTCCGAGAGAGCCGTATAGATTGATGTAAAAATCTATATTGGGGTTGAGGTCCAACGTTCCAATTTTGGCATCTTGGGAAAGAAGAATGGTACTGCCTTCAAAGGCGGATATGGCGGTATTGGTATCAAGCTGTTTTAATTCAAAATGATAGCCATATACATTTCGGATTAGTTCAGCGTCGAAAGCAGGCGGTAAGGCCCCGGTATAAAGAATTTGGGTATTCTTATTGTCCAATAAATTCTTGCGCAGGATTGCTAGAATAGGAACCGTATTGGAAGCAAAACTGATCACGTTTTCGGGCTTTAGGTTGTTCATCTTGGCAATTGCCCATTCCAAAATACTGGAAAGTGGATGCCCCAAACGGATATAATCATAGGCCGTAGGCAATTTTTTCAGGGCTGCCGTTTCGGCATTATTGGCTTTGAACAAATCTTCAAACTGGTCTAAAAATTGGGTTTTTGCCAAGCTTTCCACATAAATATCAAGCCTGTGCGTGGTTAGGTTTAGCCAGTCTGAAGGCATATTTTTTAATACTTCTTTTATATAATTGAGCATTTGGGTGTCTTGCATGTTTTTCACTGTTTTATAGGGCTGCAAGTTACATTAATTAGATTTTTTTGAAGATGATTTAAGAGTTTTGTAACGTGTTTTTGGAGCGTTTTAGCAAATCATGGAGGGAGAGCTAGACCAAGCAGTTCTGGCTATGGCGCTACCATTTGTAAAGCCTGTAAAACTATAACTTGTTAAAAGGTAAATTGCTTATACCCGACGCCACCAATTGGCCGTCTCGGTTGATGGTAAAGGGAGTGGTTTCGCTAGCGCCGTCGTCATAATCTAGGCTTAGGATGGATTCGTTGGTGCTCCAGCTAAAGGGCCGCAGGTTTGATATTGCGGTGCCGTCTGGCTGGGCTATGTATTCGGTGCTGTAGCCATTGCCTTCGGTGTTAAAGTGCAATTTATAGTCATATTCTGAGCTGAAGTCGCTGCGTTGCCATACGCCCAACAGTTGTGTTTCTGGGATTGTATTATTGTTTTTTTCTTCGTTGTTGCAGGATAGTAGGACACTTATTGCAATAAAAAGGAAGGTAACTTTTGGTAGGCTATACAGTTTCATTAAGCTAGCGCAGGGTTTTTGGTTTTAGTTGTTTTATTAGGATTACAAGTAAAGAATATAGATGATACCTATGCGGTGGGTTTAGTAAGTTTATTCTTAGTTTAAATGCAATGCTAAGATTAGGGTATGCAGGAGCGGGAGGCATTGGGTATGTTTCATACTGTATTCATACTTTATCTATGGCTTATCTATGGCTTTAGGTAGGCTTATATACGGGTGAACCTAGGGGTTGACCCGTCCTAAAATAACTATTGACCCGTCCTAAAATAACTATACAGGTTAAAGAATAAATCCGGATATAGTTATACAAATGTAACTGATAATCCTAAAAGAAATGCAAACCAAAAGCAAAGTATAATTTATACCTATAATAACTATTTTAGTTCTCGGGTTAAATGAAAATTATTAAAATAAAAGTTAACTTTGAGGGTTTCGATACAAATTTGAAGCTGCTACGCTTCTTCAAATTCACTCGACCTGACATGGAATACTTATTTAATTGATATATTAATATGGAACAAAAGATACACGAAGGACGCAATGTGAAACGCTTTCGCGAAATGCTTGGCATAAAGCAGGAGGCACTTGCCTATGAGCTTGGCGAAGACTGGAACCAGAAGAAAATCTCCTTATTGGAACAGAAAGAGGCCATTGAAACTTCCTTGCTTAAACAAATATCCGATGTCCTAAATATTCCCGTGGAGGCCTTTCAGAATTTTGATGAGGAGCAGGCTGTGAACATTATTTCCAATACTTTTGATAATGGGTCTATTTTGAATGGCATAAACCATAATCCCACATTCCATCCCATAGAACAATTGATAAAACTTCACGAAGAAAAGATTGCCCTTTACGAACGTATGCTGAAAGAGAAGGATGAGATGATGGGGCGACTTGAAAAATTAGTTGGAGGTATCAATTAATAATTATCAATTAACAATAGAACTTTACTCTCTGGCGCGCTTTTGCGAAGCGTGCCTTTTTATTAGGGCATTTGAAATGCCCATTACCAAAGTGGCTTAACCATAACAGAAGGCCTTTCCCTGTTCCCATCTTCATAAGCAGCATAACTACTGTTTAACCAATCACGCTCGTGATATACAAATCTAGCGCTTACAGGATTGTAGTGAATATAGTTAACGCGCTGTTCTATTTTTATATAAGTATCCAGAATTACAGGGTGAAATCCATCCTTCCAAAATTTGAAGTTAACACCACGTTTGGTTCTTTGGGAGGCATAACTAAATTTTTTCAACAACCACTCGCGACGACTTTCTGGATATTCCTGAATGGCTTCCACGATTCGTTTTGAGGTAAACTTCTTGAAATCGCGAATTATATTTTGTAATTCTTCTCCGTTTGAACTTACTATGGCATGAAGATGACTCGTCATATAAACATATGCGTGAACTTGCAATCCTTTTTCGGCTATGCAATAGTTGAAGGATTCATCCAGTATTTTAGTATACTCTGGGCGAATAAATACATCTACCCAATCTATTACAGTTAGCGTGATAAAAGTGGGCTGATGGCTGTCTATGACTTTGTATTTTTCAGACATAACTTAAAAGTACAAAATTTTGAAATTGGTTTGAAAGGGTCGCATTGCAAATGCTCTAAATAAATCGGCACGCTTTATAAAAGCGCGCCAGGAGGGGTGAAAGGGTCGCATTGCCAATGCTCCAATTAGATGGGCACGCTTTGCACTTCGGCTTCGCTCAGTGCAGGCGCCAGGGCGTCAGGGGTGGGCACGAGCGTCCCGCTCGCGCTTGGGGGCTAGTGTTTGGGATTATTCGTATTGTGAATGAGTTCGAGTTTTAGTTCAAACTCATATTCATCCCGTGCTTTTGTGCCTTTCTTTCCAATTAAAAGGTCTTCGGCTTCGCTTAATTTATAGCTTTTCATTGGATATGTATTTTTGCCTGTGGTTCTCACTGTTGCGGGCACACGTTGCAAACGTGCGCTAGCGGGGAAATCTTTTGAGTTGGTCGTCTGCCAACCAAGGCATTTGCTCTACAATTATTAGGCTGTCATTAGTTAATTTCTCAATTTGATATTCAAAATTGTTATTGACATCAACTTTGTTGTTTTTTAATTTGTAAGGATTTCTAGAATTTTCCTTTTTTTGAGCAGGGTAATAATCAATTTCATATTCTTGATTAAAAAAAATTATTTCGAAATGTGCTATGTAATCTGGGTAAACAGGTATTAGTTTACTCCCATCCTTCATTTCGGTATGGGTATTAGTCCAACTTCCCAAGAGATCTGCTTTTTCAAACTGCGCAAAAACACAAGATGAAATATTTAGAAAAATGAAAATTGTTATTATTAATTTTTTCAAGATTGAATATAATTTTTATCGAAGTTTTATACTTGTGTTTGAAATGTGTTCTAGCTAGTCTTTTGTTTTTCCTTCCGAACTTTAAAATACATGATTACAAGCAGAACGATGGCAAATAGGATAAATGGAACATCAATAGTGCTTAAAAATCTTGGGTCTATATATGGACCTTCTGGTATTGCTCTTAAGAATATCATTTATTAATTTTTTGGTTTCTTACTGTTGCGGGCACACGTTGCAAACGTGCGGTAGCGGGGGGCTAGCGGGAATTGTTTCTTTCTTTCTGTTTTTTAATTATATCTTCATATTCAATTAGCATATTTATTTTATCCTGCTCTGTAAGATTAGAAATGTCATTTTTGATAAAAAAAGTTTCGTTATAATTTAATCCATTCAAATTTGATTTTTTATCAACTGATGCATCAAGTTGTTTTTCGTATAATAAGCGATAGTATTTATTACTGTTCTTAACCCCCTTAAATTGACAATTTTGAATCCAAGATTGAGTATTAATATTTACGAAACCAACTGCTGAAAAATTGCAATTAGCAATCTCAGTGTAATCAAAATCAATATCTTTAAAACTGGAGCCGCTGCAATTTATATTGATAAATTCGGAATTTTTAAACTCTGAATTTTCAAATTCGCATGCAATAAATGTGGAGCTGTATAAATTACAACTGAATTTTACATCATTGAATTCCGAGTTAACACAAATTAGAGCCTGTAAGTTATTATTACTATCGAGAATTGTTGTTTTATAAAAAGTTGTAGCTTGAAAGTAAGCATGAAATAAGGGGCAATTAATTATAGTTAGGTTTGAATATCTTCCAAGCGTTGAAGAAATACTTCCAAGATTTGAATCACGTATTGTAACATTATTTAGTTGTTTTGGTATTATTGAAAAACTTAAATTACAATCTATAATATGTGTTTCACCTATATTAATTCTCTCTAAATTACAATGGCTTAAATCAGATTTTAAACCTTTATATGTATCAGTCATGAATATATAATCAATAATAGTTTGAACAATTGTATTGCTAATGGATTCAGCATTTTTTTTCACGTGTGCTTCAGACCTCACTTTATTGCATAGAATATTAAGAACTACTTGTCTAAATTTTTGGCCATTATCAACAGCAATAAAATGTAATTCACTAATTCCACCAAGAATTATCGGTTCACTTTCAGACCCCAAATGTTCTACTGCATTTTTAAATTGCTCATTAACCTGCGCTATTCTAGTTAACTGAATTTGATCGGTTTGATTTTTTATTGATTCAGATTGAACCTCAACAGCCTTTTCGCTTGATTTGGCTCTTCTAAGAGCAGCAAATAAACCTATTAAAACAAATATTCCTCCAAAAATATTTAGTATAAGCTTTGTAACTTCTCCATTTCTATTTTCATCATTTGGAAAAGCCCACAAACTAAATTTTTCAATATGTTGTATAATATAAAATTTATTAATTAGAATTAGCAAGATAATTACTATCGAGATTTGAAAAGATATTAAGTAATTTTTCTTCATTATTAATTTAAGCTAATGGTTAAAACAAATATATTCTTTTTAATCTACTGATACCCCGCCGCCTGCAACTTAAACAACTCCGCATATAATTTTGGGTGCGCCATTAACTCCTCGTGGGTGCCCAGCTCCAGCACTTGGCCATTTTGTAAAACCAAAATACGGTCTGCCATCCGCACGGTGCTAAAGCGGTGGCTAATAATAATGCTGGTCTTGCCCTTGGTAAGGGCTATAAAGCGTTCAAAAACATCAAACTCTGCCTGCGCATCCAGCGCGCTGGTGGGCTCGTCCAGCACCATCACATCGGCATCCTTCATATAGGCGCGGGCCAGGGCCACTTTTTGCCACTGCCCGCCGCTTAGTTCGGTACCTTTGTAAAAACGTCTGCCAAGGCGTTGCTCCAGTCCGTCTGTCATTTCGGTCACCACTTGTTCCGCGAGGCTTTTGCTGGCGGCGTAGTTTATTACCTCGTCGTTCTGTACTTGGTCTATATTGCCCACGGCTATGTTTTCGCGCAGGGTGAATTCATATTTAAAAAAGTCCTGAAAGATCACGCCAAAACGTTTTCGGTAGGCGTCCACATCAAACTTGTTGATGTTGATGCCGTCCAAAAGTATTTCGCCTTCGGTCGGTTCATAAAAACGGAGGAAGAGTTTTATAAGCGTGGTTTTTCCTGCGCCGTTTTGGCCCACAAAGGCCATCTTTTCACCTGCCTTTAGGGTAAAGGTAACGCCTTTCAACACTTCGCCCTCGCTGCCGGGGTAGGCAAAGTGTAGATTGTTCACCTGAAACCCTTCTTTAATGGTTTTGGGTATAGGCGTTTTTGCATCGGCATTTTGCTCAATAGTCAAATCGATAAAGTCGAAGTAGTCCTGCAAGTACAGCGCGCTTTCGGAAATGCGGGTAAAGCGCGAAAAGAAGCCTTGCAGGTTGTTGCGCAGACGGTTGAAGGAACCGGAAAGGAAGGTGAGTTCCCCAATGGTAATAACACCCGTGAGTACCCGCAAAATAATATACACATAGGCGCCGTAATAGCTGAGCACGCCGAGAATATTGAACAGCGAGCCGTAAAGACTCTGCTTGAGCGACAGTTTTTTGTTGATGAGGTAATAGTCGTTCGAAAGTTTTTTAAAGCGTTCCGCAATAAAATCGGTCAGGCCGAAGAGTTTTATTTCCTTGGCGGTCTGGTTGTTGGCGCCGATGAAACGGAGGTAATCAAGTTCGCGGCGTTCGGCGGTCCAACTGCGCGCCAACGAATATCGCGTGCTGCTAAATTTCGCTTCATTTATAAATGATGGAATGATACTGAGCACAAGTATCAATATTAAAATAGGCTCAAAATAAATCAAGCCCGCAATCAGCGAAACCATAGAAATCAGACTTTCTGCTTGGCCTAGCGCATTGGTCATTAAATCAACACGACTGTTTGTTTGGGTGCGGGCGCGTTCCAATTTGTCGTAAAATTCCGGGTCTTCCAGTTGGGCGATGGTGAGTTCGGCGGTCTTTCGGATTATTTTTTCCGAAGACATATTTGAGTAGAGGTCGCCCAAAAGGCCGTCGGTTAGGTTTATCAAGCGTCCCAACAGATCGGAGAGGACTGCCACGCAAAACTCGATGATGACGAGGTTCCACAGTTGGGTGAAGTCTTGGTTTTCCAAGGAAACTTGTAGGATGATTTCATCAATAATCATTTTCCCAACCCACAGTATTACCACGGGCGTGAAGGCATTTATGAGCCTGGCAAAAGTATTCAGCAGAAACAATTTTGGGCTGCTGCGATAGATTTCCCTAAAAAACCGCGGGATGGTCTTTAGCGCTTTAAAAGAATCCTTGACGCTGGTCTTCTTTTCTTTTTCGGTAATGGATTTTAGTTGGGGTCTGGGCATTCTCAAGGTTTACGTTAAGAGTTATGGGTTAAAAGTTATGGGTTGAAACCACTAACGCCTAACTTTTAACTCTTAACTTTTTTAATGAAATACAAAGCTATTCTAAAAAACACAACTACTATCTTTGCGCAAAATTTTTTCCGACTTGGCGCTTTCCGACTATACCAAAGAATTTAAGTACAACACCAAACTGGCCACGCCCGTAATTTTGGGCATGCTGGGGCATCAAGTGGTGGCGCTGGTGGACAATATTATGGTGGGGCAGTTGGGCAGTGCCGAGCTTGCCGCCGTTTCATTGGGAAACAGTTTTATGTTTGTGGCCATGAGCTTGGGCGTTGGGTTTTCAACTGCCATCACGCCATTGGTGGCAGAAGCAGATGGGGCGGGAAACCGCGAGAGGGGAAAATCTTCCTTTAAGCACGGGCTGTTTTTGTGTATTGTTTTGGGGCTTGCGCTCTTTGCAGTGGTAATGTTCGCCAAACCGTTGATGTACGTGATGAAACAACCGCCAGAGGTGGTCGATTTGGCGATGCCTTATCTTACTTTGGTTGCGGCATCGTTGGTGCCCTTGATTATTTTTCAGGGGTTTAAGCAGTTTAGCGATGGCCTGTCGATGACGCGTTTCCCGATGTATGCTACCATTGTGGCCAACTTGGTGAATGTGCTGCTCAACTATATGTTTATCTTCGGAAAGTTTGGCGCGCCCGAACTGGGGGTCGTCGGTGCGGCCATCGGTACGTTGGTATCCCGCGTAGTAATGGTGGGCTATTTGTGGTATCTCTTAAGCCGAAAGGAAAAATCGCGCTATTTTGTTACGAATATAAAAATCTTTACCCTCAGCAAAGCGATGCTGAAGAAACTGCTGAACCTCGGCTTTCCCTCGGCCATGCAGATGTTTTTTGAAGTGGGTATTTTTACTTCGGCGGTCTGGCTTTCGGGAATTTTGGGAAAGAACCCGCAAGCGGCAAACCAAATTGCCTTGAATCTGGCCAGTATGACCTTTATGGTGGCGATGGGCTTTAGTGTGGCCGCGATGATCCGGGTAGGCAACCAAAAAGGCTTGAGGAATTTTAGGGAACTGCGGCGGGTGGCTATTTCCATCGGCTTGCTCACTTCTATTCTGGCGCTGGTTTTTGCGGTTTTCTTTATTCTCTTTAATGGCGAATTGCCGAAAATATTCCTCGATTATAACAGCGTGACCGACTTTGCCGACAATCACGAAGTGGTTGCCATTGCCGCCCAGTTGTTGATTATTGCAGCCATCTTTCAGTTTACTGATGCCTTACAAGTGGTGGCACTTGGAGCCCTTCGGGGAATGCAGGATGTAAAGATTCCAACGGTCATCACCTTTGTTGCCTATTGGATTATTGGGTTTCCAATTTCGTATTACCTAAGTATGGAAACTTCCTTGGAAAGTATGGGCATTTGGATCGGGTTGCTGGCAGGGCTTTCGGCAAGCGGCATTATGTTATTCATCAGATTTAATTATCTTTCGAAGAAATTGATACGGCTTGGTGCTGGATGAGGGATGCTGGATGACGGGTGCTTTTTGAAGGATTTGATTTTCAGTTTTCAACATCCACTAACAATAAACAATTAACCATAAATAATAAACAATAAACCTAAAAAAATGGATTTCCCAAAATACCTTCTCGGCGACAACAGCGATTATCCCACTGCGATTTTCGTAATACATACTGAATTCCCACGTTTTATAATCAATCTGGAAAACGACGAGGTGGAATGGCTGGAGGATTTTGATGCGCAGGACCAAAAGGAACTGGAGACGGAGGCCGAAAATTTAATACAGGGTGCAAACGATTTTTACGATCGGGAGATTGCGAGGTATGATGAGGATTAAATTTAAATAACCACGAATACACGAATGTTTTAACATAATAATTCGTGTATTCGTGGTGAGAATTTTATTGACTTTTAGAACTACAGAATAATGCTCGACGAACTTCTAAAATACGACACCGAACTCTTCCTTTTTCTAAACAATCTCGGAAACACTTCTTGGGACGGCTTTTGGCGGTTTGTTACTGAAAAATGGTCGTCAATTCCGTTGTACGCTTTTCTTCTGTATTTAGTCTTTAAACATTACGGCTGGAAAGGCACTTTGGTAATCATAGTTTGCGTTGCATTAATGATTACCGCCACCGACCAAATTGCCAGCCTATTTAAATACGGAATAAAGCGCCCAAGACCGTGCAAAGTGGAAGAACTGCAATCCTTAATGCGTTACGTTGCGGATGGTTGCGGTAGGTTTGGTTATTTTTCCGCCCACGCTGCAAGTTCTATGGCAGCCGCAGTTTTTCTTGGATTGAGCCTTCAGAAATGGTATAAATATTTACCTTTTATTTTATTGCTTTGGGCGGTAATTACAGGCTATAGCCGAATTTATTTGGGCGTTCACTATCCATTGGATGTAATTTCGGGGATGGCCTTTGGTGGGTTGACGGGTTGGTTGTTTTATCTTATACAGAAGTGGGGGCAGCGGAAGTTTAAAACACAAAAAACCTAACAGGTTTTCAAAACCTGTTAGGTTTGATCGCATCACTTCTTGGAAACAATAAACAATTCCCGATAAAGCCTCGTTTTATGCGTGCGGCTGTCCGGTCCCTTCGGATTCATATCGTAACGCGCAATATGCTCTCTTTTGAAGTTGGAGTAAACTTCCTTAAAATGTTCTAAACTTTCCTCCGAAACCAATACGCCAAAACGGTCTTCGACAGGGGTAATAAATTCGCCGTCTTTATTTAGCATTTCCATCTTTTCGCCATAATCCCAAATAAGTTCGGGCGTCATTCCTGAAAATTCGTAGATTTTTATGTTCTCTTTTTCTTCAAAATTATGCAATTCAGAAAACGGTTTGTAATCTGGGTTTATGGTTATGGCCTTGCTCAGCGGTAGGCCGAACCAAAGCACGGCAACAATAAAGGCGATGGTTAAATAGAAAACGCTTGCAATTTTTCTTCGGAAAAGATTTCGGAACATAAAAATTCCGATGGTAAACAAAGCGATGGAAAGTAAAACGAACCAAAGCCAATTTCCGGCAAGTCCATCTTTCAGAAAAATATAGCCACCAATTGGAAAGGCAATTCCTATAAAACCTATTAAACCGAAGTTGAAAAAGACCGGAATCGTTTCGCGTTTATCTTTCAACTCTTTAAATCTTCGGAAGAGATATTCGATATAAAAACCCGTATTTAATGCCATTGGAATTAAAACAGGCAGTAAATAGCGCGATTTTTTCTCGGGAATCAACGAAAGTAAAATCACCGAAAGCATCGTCCAAAGAAAGGTAAACAAATATGCTTTTTTGTTGAAAACACGGTTTTTTAAATAGGGGTAAAGCAAACCGATAAATGCTGGAATGGTCCAAACGCCGCTCTGGGTAAAGAAACTCCAATAGTAATAAAACGGCTTAATTTCATAGCTTATCCAGTTGGTAGTTTCTTTTTTGGTGATTTCTGCTGCGGCCGGATCAAAGGTCAGCGTGTACCAATGCCACCAAGCCGAAACCACAAAAGCCACGGCCAAAAACGCAAGGAGTGGCAACCACCGAGTTTTAAAATTTCTGTATTTGTAAACAATTCCGAAGGCAATCAAAAAGGGCAGGAGCAGGGCGTAGAGCGATACTGGGCCTTTGCTTAAAAACGAACAGCCAAAGAAAAGTCCCGCTAAAAGTGCATTTCGGTATTTGTGGGTTTCTTTTGTGAAAAATAAGTAGAGCAGATAAATGCAGATTACCATAAACCCGTGGGTGTAAATATCCCACTGCCCATCGCGGGCGGAGGCAACGATATAAAAGGAGGTCGCCATTATCAGCGAACTTATAAAAGCATATAACTTTTCCAAAGTAAGTTTTTCTGCGAGTTTATACGAAAACAGCACGAGAAAAAGCGTCATAATCGCCGCTGGCAGCCGCAGTGCCCAAACGCTTTTTATTCCAAAAATTGCTGCCGAAAAAGCAGTAAGCCAAGTGGGAAGCGGGGGTTTTTGGTAACGCGGTTCGCCGTTGATGGTTGTGAGTAGCCAATGGCCGTCATTCAGCATTTCGCGGGCAGTGATGAAGTTTCGCGCTTCCATAATGTTTACCGGCAGCAAATTTAAATTCACGAAGAAAATAGCGGCGCAGGTGAGCAAAAGAAGTAGCAGATAGTTCCTTTCAAATTTCATAACGAGCCTGTTTTTTCCAAATAAAAATATTTCTCACATAAATAATCAAACCAGCTATATGGCCCACAAAAAGCACGGGGTCTTTTCTGAAAATGGCATAGGTTAAAATCAGCGAAGCTCCCAAAACGCTCATCCGCCAAAATCCCACGGGCAGTTGCGAGGTTTTCGTTTTTTCGGAAACGATCCATTGATAAACAAAACGAAGGGTAAAAAGTATTTGTGAAATTATCCCCAAAAGTAACAGCCACAGCGGAATGTCTTCGTTATTGAAAAGTTTCTCGATGTCGTATTCGCCGTTATTGTAAGCATAAACTACTACAAACACTGGGAAGACGAATAGAAAAATCTGTAACAGTTTTGGCGATTTCTGCCATTCGCCCTGCAATTGTAGATTTCTGATGTAGATATAATATGTAAGCGCTTGCCCGAGCATAATGGCGAAATCGTCGCGTAAATGCCCATACACAAAAAGCAAAAAAGAAGCGAGCAGACTCAATTTCCAAAATGTGGAAGGTGTGATGATGCGTTTGCTTCTTTCGGAAAGGATCCATTGCACGATAAGCCTTCCGCTGAAAAGGATTTGTGCCAAAAAGCCAATGCCGTACACAATCCAGTTACTCATCCCTTGCTTTTAATCTCGTAGTTGATGTATTTTTTCTTCATCCAAAGATAGGCGAAACAGTCCATCAAAGGACCTATCAATCGGTTCCAAAGCCCAAACTTTGCCGTGCCGGCCATACGCGGAAAATGCTTTACGGGAACCTGTACTATTTTGCCGTTTTGCAGAAGAATCATCGCAGGCAGAAACCGGTGAAGCCCTTTAAACATTGGGATGCGTTTGGCGTAATCGGTCTTTATCACTTTCAACGGGCAGCCCGTATCGTCCATGCCGTCGTGTGTAAAGGCACGGCGGATACCGTTCGCAATTTTGGATGACATATTTTTCACAAACTTGTCCTTTCTGTCGGCGCGGACGCCCGTTACCAAATCGTATTCGCCAATGTGTTTCAGCAACAGGTTGAAATCTTTCGGGTCGGTTTGCAAATCGCTGTCAATATAACCCACCAGCGGACTTTCAGCATAATCAAAACCCGCTTTTATGGCAGCGCTGAGGCCACGATTTTCCTTAAAAGAAATGAAATGAAAAGCTTGGTTTCGGTGGCAGATGTCTTCAATCAAGGCTTGGCTGTTGTCCTTTGAACCATCGTTTACAAAAAGAATGGAAGTCTTTTTGGTCGCGATTTTAGTGTATGCGAGTAGTTCCTTTTCCACCCGTTGCAGGTTTTCTTCTTCGTTATAAACGGGTACAATTATAGTGAATTCGTACATTGAGGTTTTTGAAAAGGTTTCTGCAAAAGTAATTTTTTTAGTTTAGAAGTTTATAGGTTTAAAAGTTTATGTGTGTATTTCGGATAATTCATAATAATAAAAGTGATTGCCTAAAAAAGATGCTATTTTTGCAACTGAAACAGATTTTATGAAAGTACTTGTTACGGGCGCGGCTGGTTTCATCGGCTCCCACACTGCGGAAAGATTAGGTGAAATGGGCCACGAGGTGATTGGTGTTGATAATTTTTCGCCCTATTATGATATTGAACTAAAAAAGCTGAACGCAAAGGCGCTGTCCGAAAAAAACATTGAAGTATATAATTTGGATTTGCGAACGGATAATTTGGCCGCAAAACTTCCAAACGACCTCGACTATATTTTCCACTTTGCCGCCCATCCCGGAATCTCGGATAAATCTACTTTTGAGGATTATTTCAGCAATAATATTTTGGCGACGCAACGTTTGCTTGAGTTTGCTGAAAAGCTTCCGAAGCAACCATTTTTTGTAAACATTGCCACTTCTTCAATTTACGGTTTGGAGGCGACTTTCCCTGAAAGCGTTCCACCAAAACCTGCTTCGTGGTACGGCGTTACCAAGCTTGCCGCAGAGCAATTGGTGCTTGCAAAAACCCGTGAAAAGAAATTGCAGGGCACGTCCTTTCGGCTCTTTTCCGTTTACGGCCCACGCGAAAGGCCTGACAAACTTTATACCCGACTGATAGACTGCGGTTTGAACAACAAACCGTTCCCGCTTTTTGTAGGCAGCGAAAAGCATTTGCGCAGTTTTACGTATGTGCAAGATATAGTGGACGGTATTGTAAGTATTTTTGGAAAGGAAAAAATTTGCAACGGAGAAATTTTCAATCTCGGCACCGAGACCGAAAGCACCACGGCACAGGGTATTGCAACGGTGGAGGAAATTCTTCAAACCAAAATTGCGACCGAAAGGAAACCACCCCGCGCCGGCGATCAATCGCGAACCAAGGCGAACATAGACAAGGCCAGAAAATTATTGAATTATAACCCACAGACTACACTAAAAGCGGGATTGGAGGCACAGACGGAATGGTTTAAAAATAATTTTTAACTTCGGGCTTCATTCCTTTCCGTTTCTAAATGCTGAAAATACTTCAAATAATCATCTTATTGCAAGGGGTTTTTCTTATCGTGGCTTTGATGGCCAACAGGGAAAAATACCAAAAACCCACCTTTTGGTTGCTCATTGGAAGTATTGCGTCCATTATATTTTATATTATTGGCGATGACGACAACGGGTTTTTCGAGGAAAAAGTAGATTGGTTCTTTTTTGATTCTTCGTTGTTTATCACCTTTCTGCTGCTGTTTGTAATGTATTTCGTTTCCCAACGCGAAATTTTTAAACCCCGACATCTGCTTTTCTTTTTGCCCAACTTGCTATATTTCATCATTGAACTTTACGAGAAATACAACGCCGCGGAAGATATCATGCTTGTTGAAATAATAGAGCTTTTGGTAGAATTGGGCTTCCTGTGGTACTTGCTGTTTACCATTTGGGCCATCCTAAAATCCGATAGGAAGAAATGGATGGCGTTCTTTATTTTTCCTTTGGCCCTTCTTATGGGGCTGTCTTTGGCAAATGAAATTTTGGGATGGTTCAATTTTGGACAGATTCCGTATTTCAGCAATCCCGAAAACAATGCGTTCACCCTTATAATCATTGCTTTTCTTTTCTATTTTATGGCTTGGAAACTGGTAGTGTCACCTTCAGAAATAGTTCCTTTCGCCAAAATAAAAAAGTACCGGACGTCGGGGCTAAAGGAAGATTTAGTTGAAAGTTATACGAAAAAAATCACGGCTTTTATGGAAGAAGAAAAGGGCTTTATGGACAGCAAGCTCTCCCTGACTTCTTTGGCCGAACGGTTGCAAATCCCGAAGCAATACATCTCTGAAATATTGAATACCCATATGAATACCAATTTTCAGGATTTTGTGAATGGCTACCGCGTGGAAGCTTTTTTGGAAAGAATGGATGACGCCCACTATTCCAACTTTTCCCTGCTGGGAATTGCCAATGAGGTGGGCTTTAGTTCCAAATCCAATTTTTACGCTACTTTCAAAAAACACAAAGGCGTTACGCCCACCGAGTACCGAAAATCGCTGAAATAACTGCAAAATATGTCCAGCATAACCATATAGGACATCCTCGGGACACTATAACTACGGGCTCTTCAGTTTAGATACTACCTTCGTGATTAAATTGATTTCAACGTGTCCAAACTATTCCCATCCCGGTTTAAATTGCTTTTTTACTTTGTAAAAATTTATATCATGCTGTCCACCCTCATCCGGCTCATTTTTGTGGTTTGGGTGTTTAAGGAAATAGACCTGTCTTTTTTCAAAATAGCAAATACATTCCTAATAGGTTTCCTGTTTGATTTGGGCACGGTTTCGTTTTTCGCGCTGCCGTATGCCCTGTATTTATTGTTGCTTCCACGGCGGTGGCACGGGTCAATTTTTGATAGGATAGTAACCTGGTTCGCCTATTCCCTAGGGCTTGTGATTTTTCTTTTTTCCTTTTTTGCGGAAATAACTTTTTGGGAAGAATTCAAAAACCGGTTCAATTTTATTGCCGTCGATTATTTAATTTATACTTATGAAGTAGTAAAGAACATCAACGAATCGTATCCCATTCCATTATTGGTGAGCGGAATTTTGATACTTACCGCAGTGCTTCTCTTTATCACCGTGCGAATGGGCATTTTTAAGAAAACATTTCAAAGTGAAAGTACTTTTGGGGAGAAGCTGTTCCCCACACTGCTGGTTTTTGGTACTGTTCTGGTTTTTGCACTCTTCGTAAAAAACAAGGATGCCGAGCAATTTGAAAACCGGTACAACAACGAAATTGCCAAAACCGGGATATATTCTTTCTTTGCGGCCTTTCAAAATAACGAGCTTTCATTTACAGATTTTTACAAAACTCGGCCTCTAAACGAAGCTTTTTCCGAACTGAAAAACGAATTTAAAAAGCGCGGCGACAGTCTGCTTTTCCCTGAAAAGGAATTGATTTATCGAAATATTTCGAATACAGATTCGCTGCCCGAAGAAAGGCCCAACGTGATTTTTATTTGTGTGGAAAGCCTTAGCGCAAAGTTTCTCGGAAGCTTTGGAAATACCGAGAACATTACACCCACCTTGGATTCCCTGGCAAACCACTGTCTGTTTTTTACCAACCTTTTTGCCACGGGAACCCGTACCGTTCGGGGGATGGAAGCTATTACGCTTTCCATTCCGCCCACTCCGGGCCGAAGCATCGTGAAGCGCGAAAACAACCAACAGCTATTTACCATTGGTGAGGTTTTTAGGCAGAAAGGCTATAACAGAAACTTCTTTTATGGAGGTGATGGCTATTTTGACAATATGAACAGTTTTTTTGGCGGAAACGGTTTCAACATCGTGGACCGTGGCCGCGGTTTTTTGATGGACGAAAGCATCACCACAACCCGCACCAATATTGAGGATGATGAGGTAACTTTTGAAAACGCTTGGGGAATTGCGGATGAAGATATTTATAATAAAGTAATCAAAATTGCCGATGAGGCCCACAGTGCAGGGAAACCGTTTTTCGATTTTGTGATGACGACTTCCAATCACAGACCATACACCTATCCGGAAGGAAAAATTGACATTCCATCGGGCAGTGGCAGGAGCGGCGCCGTAAAATATACCGACTATGCGATTGGTGAATTTTTAAAGAAAGCCCAGCAAAAGGAATGGTATAAAAACACGGTCATCATTATTATGGCAGACCATTGCGCCTCCAGCGCTGGCCGGCAGGAACTGGATGTAAAAAACTATCACATTCCCGCATTGATGCTCAATCTGCCCAGCACTCCGCCCCAAAAGATTGATAAAATGGCTTCGCAAATAGATATTTTTCCAACGCTTTTTTCAATTTTAAATTGGAACTACAATTCCAACTTATACGGAACGGATATTTTAAAAATGAAACCAGAGGAAGCGCGCGCTTTTGTGGGCACATATCGAAAGCTCGGTCTTTTAAAGGGCAATGACACAGTGATGGTTTTGGGCGACCAAAAGGTTTCAAATTTTTACCAATGGAACCGTGAAACAAACGAACTTTTACCGCTGAAAGAAGATGAAACTTTTCTGAAGGAAATAATTTCAAACTATCAAACCGCCGACTATTTATTTTCAAATGGTGGGTTGAAACTAAACAGTTTGGGACTTGAAAACTAACCTTCATTTTATTGTAAATCCAATTGCGGGGAAAGGGAAAAATGAACTTTCCACCGATATGTTGGAAGCCTATTTTCCGAAGTCTGAATTTGTAATTTCAATAAAGAAAACCGAATTTGTTTTACACGCCACGGCCCTCACAAAAGCTTCCATTGAAGAAGGCGCGCAAATTATAGTTGCCTGTGGGGGCGATGGAACCATTAATGAAGTAGCTTCCTGTTTGGTGAATACTTCGGTGGTTTTGGGAATTTTGCCGATGGGTTCGGGCAATGGGTTGGCTTCCAATTTGAAAATTCCGAAGAATTTTAAGAAAGCGCTCAGCATCATTAAAAACCAAAATACAATCGCGATTGATACGGCAACAATAAACGGTAAGCCATTTTTCAGCAATGTTGGCGTTGGTTTTGACGCGCACGTCATTTCAGACTTTGAGGAAAATACTACCCGCAGGCTATTCAGCTATGTGAAATCCACGTTGCGAACACTGAAAAAATATCATTATAAAAATGTAGTGGAACTGAAATACAACGGAACCACCGAATTGATTTCGCCCTTTCTGCTTTTTGTTTCCAATTCAAACGAAATGGGTTACAAAATGAGCTTGACGCCCCGCGCTTCATTGCAGGACGGATTGTTGGATGTGGTTATCGTGCCAGAACTTTCACGTTTCAAACTAATGCTTTTTACCATGCTATTTCTTTTCAAAAAACATCATTGGTTAAAGGAAGTTCGGTTTCAACAACTTAGAGCTTTGGAAATTAAGAGTTTGGATAATACAATTTTAAAGGCCCAAAAGGATGGTGGGCTTTTCACGCTGAAAGAATCGAGCATTGAAATTGCAATCCATCCAAATAATTTGACTGTTTGTGTAAAAAAATAAGAAGATGAAAAAAGTAGCTGAAGTAACATTGGTTTTTTGGATAATGAAAATTTGCGCAACCACCTTGGGAGAAACCGCGGGCGACATGCTGTCAATGACCTTCAATATTGGGTACGGGCTTAGTTCCATAATTCTGATAGGTTTTTTTATTGCAACGCTAATAGCCCAGTTGAGCGTAAAGAAATACATTCCTGTTTTGTACTAGTTGGTTATTATTGCCACGAGCACGGCCGGCACTACGATGTCTGATTTTATGGATAGAACCTTGGGTCTGGGTTACGCAACGGGGGCATCCATATTGGCCATAATGCTGGTTTCCATGCTTTTTGTTTGGTATAAAAGCGAGGGTTCACTTTCGGTTACCGATATTAAAAACTTTAGGCCCGAAATGTTCTATTGGATAACCATTTTAATTTCAAATACTTTGGGAACAGCGCTTGGTGATTATTTGGCGGATGATTCAGGATTGGGATTTAGCGGCGGAGCATTATTGATAGGTTCGTTAATCTTGATTACCGTTCTTTTACATTATTTCACCAAAATATCGAACGTTATTCTGTTTTGGATAGCATTTGTGCTTACCAGACCCTTTGGGGCCACTTTTGGAGATTTGCTCACTAAATCTACCGATAAGGGTGGCCTAGATTTGGGAACCATAGGGTCATCTGCCGTGCTTTTTGGAATTTTGACACTTCTTATTTTTTACGTTTCGGTGAAATTACATAGGGAAAGGATTGTATCCTAAATTCCAATGGGTAAAATCTAAAATGTATTTTATGTCTTCAAAATATAGCAGCCATCATTGGAGATTTCTACTTTTCATCTTTTAAGGGAAAGCAGTTTCTCCGCGGCCGCAAAAGGCGTAGTCTGGTTTTCATCCAAAGCCTGCAACTGTTTTTCCAATTCTACTTTTACAGAAGGATTCGCGTAAAATTCACTTTTTAATCGGCTTTCAATTGTTTGCATCAGCCAGAATTTATTTTGCTCTTTTCTCTTATACTGAAAATAGCCGTTGCCTTTTACGGTTTCAAAATAATTTGAAACCACTTCCCAGATTTCAGCAATGCCTTCATTTTTAAGGGCACTGCACAAAAGTGTTTTTGGTGCCCAGCCCCTTTCCTTCGCGGGATAGAGATGAAGGGCGCGGTTAAATTCGTTTTTCGCCATCTTTGCGGCCTTCAAATTGTCGCCATCGGCCTTGTTGATGACAATGGAGTCTGCCATTTCCATAATGCCGCGCTTTATGCCCTGCAGTTCATCGCCGGCACCGGCAAGTTTTAGCAACAGGAAGAAATCTGTCATAGAATGGACTGCGGTCTCACTTTGGCCCACGCCCACGGTTTCAATCAGGATCACATCAAAACCTGCGGCTTCGCAGAGGATGATGGTTTCGCGCGTTTTTCGGGCCACACCGCCCAAGGTATCGCCACTGGCGGAGGGGCGGATAAAGGCATTGGGCTCTTTTACCAATTCCTCCATTCGGGTTTTGTCGCCAAGAATACTGCCACCACTAATGCTACTGCTGGGATCTACGGTGAGCACGGCCACTTTTTTTCCTTTGGAAATCAGCAGCTTTCCGAAGCTTTCAATAAAAGTACTTTTGCCTACGCCGGGAACGCCTGTTATACCTACGCGTATAGATTTATTGGCGTGGGGAAGACAACCCTCAATAATTTGTTTGGCCTGTTGTTGGTGTTTTAATGCCGTACTTTCAATAAGGGTTATGGCTTGGCTCAATGCGCCCTGGTCTTGATTTAAAATGCCTTTGAGTAGGGTTTCCACGGAAGGAGTCTTTTTCCTGAATTTTTTCAGGCCTTCTACCATTTTTAGGTTTAGGGTTGTGGGTTGAGGGACACCTTCCCGTTCAGCCAATGCGCTTTTATTTTTTTTGTTTTCTGCCACAGTGTGAATTTAGGACAATTTTATGAATATGTTCTTTTAGAAACGGGTTTTAGGTAGTATCTTGAAATTTAATAATTTTAAAACTCAGAAAAAAATGAAAATCTTATATGAAGCTTCGTCAACCGCTGTGGGTGGAAGAAAAGGTCACGTAACTACCGATGACGGTAAAATTGATATGGAACTTTCTGTGCCAAAGGGCCTAGGCGGTGACGGCGGAAAGGGAACCAACCCAGAGCAACTTTTTGGCAGCGCTTATGCAGCCTGTTTTGGGGGCGCGGTACAAATGGTTGCCGAAAGCAAAAAAATAAAATTGGGCGACGATATGAGCGTTACCGCAAATATTGAAATAGGAAAGACCAAGGACGGCGATTTGCAACTGCGGGCTACGTTGGATTGCTATTTGCCTGGGGTAGATGTAGAGACAGGTGAAGATCTTGTAAATAAAGCTCACGAGGTTTGCCCTTATTCTCGAGCTACGCGGGATAATATTACCGTAACCCTTAATCTCCTGCTTGACGAATAGTCATTAAACTATATAAAAAAAGCCCCGAAATTTCGGGGCTTTTCTTTTTTACATTGCCTTTAAATTTATCACTTTTCCCCCGTCATTTTCCTTACTGGGCTCTTCTTTTTTTTCTTCTTTTGGGGTTTCCACAAAGGGGCTTTTCTTGGTCTGCTGTGCCGCTTGTTTTATATACCATTCCAATTGATACTTTTGCTTTTCGAGTAATTCCAAAATAGTATCCGGCAGTTCCCTGCGTTCCAAAAGCTCGTCGTATCTTTTAATATTATTACGGTCCCGGCTTATGCAGGACTTCACAATGGCATCGGCATCAAAATATTCCAAGGCGTCCTTGATTTCCTGCCAGGTACGGTCCAGGTTTCCTTTTTCAGAATCCTGCTTTAGAGGTTCTATGTCGCGTGAGTGAAGCTCGTTTGAAATATCGTGGCTCATTCGGTTTCGCTCCACTGCCATATAGTTTAAAAACCGCTTCAAATCTGTAGTTTGGGCATCCTGCGCGGCATTATAGTACAGCTTCTCGGCCTCAAAACAGGCCACGAGCAAACGGTTCAATTTGTCAAAATCTGCGTATTTCTTTTTCATAGGTTGATGATTTTATCAAATTTAGCATAAAAAATAACTGCTTTCTAAAATCTAAACACTTTTTTATGAATAGTTAACAGTAATTTATAAGCTAATTCTCAAATATTTAGACATAATGTATGCCAAAAATTATCGGGGAGTAAAATTTCGGTAAAATTACAAAGTGTATTTGCGAATTTTTGCGTCCAAGATACAAAAATTTAAATGGTTCCCGCAAATTGTTTTGCTGTGGCTCCGTAAGTTTAATAGCCTGGTTTGACACTGTTTTGGAGAAAAATTTCAAGAAAAAAAAGTCAAAATCTGCAACATCGTTTATCTTTTGTCGTCCTTTAAGGGAACAGCAACCAAAAAAACCATCAAGTTTGTCCGATTCACTACTTATCGAGCAATGCAAACAATATAATAGAAAGGCGCAAATGGCGCTTTATGACAAATATTGCGAAGGCATGTATGTTATAGCCCATAGGTATTTAAAGGACACCGCGGCCGCGGAAGACGCGATGCAGGAAGCTTTTATTAAAGCTTTCAAAAAGTTAAGCCAATTTAAAGGAGACGTCACTTTTGGGGCTTGGCTAAAACGGATTGTGATAAATACCTGTTTGGACACCTTAAAGTCCAGAAAGTTGGAGTTGCAATCTTTAAATGAAGAAGTTTTTACAATGGTGGAAGACGAATCGGATTGGTCTATTTCTGATGAAATATCTATTTCTGAAGTGCTTTCAGCCATTGAGGGGCTACCGGAAAATTACAGGGCAACCGTAAAGTTGTTTTTGATTGAGGGATATGACCATCAGGAAATTTCAGAGATACTGCAGATTTCTGAAAACGCCTCGAGAACCTATCTGCACCGGGGAAAAACAAAATTGAAAGAAACACTTAAACACTTGCGCTATGGCACAGGATATTAAAAAAATGTTTGAAAATTACCAGCCGGAACCGCGCCAACCCAGAGAAGGGCACCGAGCGCGATTTGAAGCCAAACTGGACGGGGTTTTTTCAGAGAATATTTCCGAAGAAAAACACATGACCATCCCTTGGTTAAAGATTGCCGCAATGGTGGTCGTGCTTTTGGCAGTGAGCTTTTTTGGCTATCAGCAGTTATCGAAACCCGAGGTGGCAACCGATGCAACCAATGCAATAGTGGAAAATCCCCCTGCAACCGAGGAAAGTGCCGATACGCCAAAACTTACCCTGGCGGATATTTCCCCAGACCTTAAAAAGGTGGAGGAATATTATATGGCCGGCATCAACGTGCAATTGGCGTCATTAAAAATTACCGAGGACAATAAAGATTTGGTAGATGGCTATATGCAGCGGCTTGCCGAACTGGATAGGGAATATACCGCACTGAATGCCGAACTGGGCAGGGTAGGCCCCACCGAAGCAACCGTAACCGCATTGATCGACAATTTGAAACTTCGTTTGGATTTGCTGTTCAAACTGAAAAACAAATTAAAGGAACTTAAAAAACAAAACAATGAAGAATTTAAAGTCATTCAAACGTAGTACAGCGCTTGTGCTACTTTTGGCAACCACGTTTGGGTATTCACAAAAAAAATATGTGGAGAGCTTTAATGTAGCCGATAATGTAGAAGTATCCGTAAACACCTCCTTTACAAACGTAGTTTTTGAAACTTGGAACAAGGACAAAGTAGCGGTAGAAGCATTTATTGAAGGTGAAAACCTTTCAGAAAAAGAGAAGGAGCAATTGATGAAAAACTGGGATCTTCAGGTTACCGGTAACAGTAAAAAAGTAACCATTACATCCAACGCGGGAAACCAGCCCTTTGCGATGACTGATATGCCCAATCTCGACTTTATCGGTCCGTTGATGGAGGATATGGTTATGCCTATGATCCAAAATATAAAAGTGCCGCCCCTTCCCGAGGATTTGATGGAGAACATTGGAAATATCCAGTTTGATTATGAGGAATTCCAAAAGGATGAGGAAGGCTATATGAAGAAATTTGAAGCCCAAATGGATAAAAGATTCGGAAAGGATTTTGAAAAAAAGATGGAGAAATGGGGCAAGAGCTTGGAGGATTCGTGGGATGAAAAACGGGCCGACAGCATCGGCGAGGCATATGGAAAGCGAATGGAAGCTTGGGGTGAGGATTTTGGAAAACGTATGGAAGCCTGGGGCGAGGAATACGGTAAAAAAATGGAAGCCTGGGCAAATGAAATTGAAAAAAAATATAACGACGAGGGAGGCAATTATACCAAAACTGTCACCAAAAGCCCGCACGGTACCGCCATTGTTATTCAAGGAAACCGTAACGACAATGTGAACAGCGGCAAAGTAAAGAGAACCATTATTATCCGCGTGCCGAAAAACACCAAAACTGAGGTGAACGTGCGCCACGGCGATCTGAAAATGGCAGATGCCAATAATGTAAAGGCCAATTTAAATTATACGCCATTTACGGCAAACAGCATTGATGGGGGACAAACCCTCATCAATGCCTCTTATGCCCCGATTGTGGTGAATGTTTGGAAACAGGGTGGATTAAATGTGAAATACGTAGATAATTGTAAGATTGAAAATGTACAGAACATAAATCTACAGGCCAATTCCAGTGATGTGCGCATTGGCAACATCAGTAATCAGGCCTTTCTTTCCGGTTCTTTCGGCGAATTGAGAATAGATAGGATTTCCGAAGGATTTGAAACGCTGGACATCCGGCTTGAGAATACCGACGCGAAAGTGAAAATTCCCAGTGGGGCGTTTTCCTTCTATTTCACCGGAAGTAAATCTACTTTGAAATACCCCAAAACCCTTCAATTGAACGAATCCAAAAGTGCAGGCAGAGTTTTAGTGAAAGGTTTCAACCAAAATAACCGTTCAAACAAAACCATTACCATCAATTCTACCTATAGCAATGTATCCCTTCAATAATTCACTTTCAGCCTTGTTCCAGAAACCTGCTTCCCTTCACCTATAAAAAATAAAAAACCCCTTTCCAAACTTTGAAAAGGGGCCTACACCGCAGTGCATAAAATTAGGGAGTCTGCTTATTGTTTTATCACTTTTAAATTTTCCACATTACCATTGCTCGATACCTTTACAAGGTAAACGCCACTCGCTAGGCTGGAAAGATTTAGTTCATTCTGGTTTTCATTAAAAGTTACATTTGAAACTTTTTGTCCAGCAATAGTATATACAGCTACTGAATCGATCATTTCTTTTGAATTTAAATGAAGCACGTTTTCCACAGGGTTTGGATAGAAAGATACGGTGTTTTGTAGTACATTCTGCGTTCCCAAGATACTGTCGTCCAAATAAGCCATCCAACCTTCAGCAAATACCGGGGGGCCGTTTACCCATCCTGCCACATAATTTCCATTGTCAGATATTTTGTATGCGGTTCCCAACATGCCATCGGCGGTGTTGATCGTTACGCCCAAATCTGAAAGTACATCCTTTAAATATAGCGGTTGTTCACCTAAATCGGGATGGTAGATTATGGCTTCCCTAACCTGAAACTGTACATCTTCATAACCTACCACTATTCCATTGTCTGAAATGCTGGTAAATGTGGCGCTATTGCCTTGTGGGGCATCATAGGTCGTGAAGGTTTGGGTATTCATATCATAAATAAACGGCTGGCCATCAAAATCGCCCACCATAACGTTGGAGCTGTTTATGTCCCCAATGGTATTTGTATTGAATTGCGGCAATTGACCGTCTGGAATTAAAGTGATGTCTCCATCTTTGTTAAAGAAGGCCGGTACCCGTAAAGTTCCGCCGCCGTCGGGCTGGTCCAACCAGCCAACCATTAGACCGTCATTTGTTACCGCATAGGCCGTCAAAGTCTCTCCCGCAGGGTCAAAAACTTCAAACAGCTCTTCCGTTTCTGTATCGTATAAAAAAGTGCCGAAATCGCAGCACCCGATAGACATCTGCCCTGTTACATACTTGCTGTTCGGAGAAATACCATAAGTGGTAAATCCAGATTGGGCAGGATCGGCCGTGGGAAACCAACCTATAGGGGTCCAAACTCCGTTCTTTTTCACCGCGGGCTGCATAATGCCGTTTGGCTCATCAAAATACATTTGGCCAGAAACATCCCCATTATTGTTTATGGAGGCAAGACCCGTAGCTTCGGGCTCCATATTGGTAAGTACGTTGCTTGCAAAATCGTAATATTGGCCCGTGGTAACACCTTGGCCATTATCGTTTACGTCGTTGAAACGTGTAAACATTTCCGTTTGCAACTTAAATTCTACTTGGGCTTCCATAGTGACAGCTCCAATGAGAAAGCATGCCAAAAGGACACTTTTTACAGAAAAGGTAATTTTTTTCATCGTCAATTGTTTTAAAAGATTTTAGTTTAATGGGTTCGAAACTATGCTAATTAATACTATAATAAAAGGATATGCCTTTTCAAATTCACGAAATCTGAAAGCATGAGTTTCATTAAAAATTTGATTTTTAGAAACTTATATTTTCTAAATGAAGAAGCAAGTTTCGAAACTTAAACCTGCAGATGCTGTAGTTTTTCCTTCGCCACAAGAAATTTTCGACGGTTTTTCAAAAGAAAATAAATAGACAATCCCAAGACCAAAACAACGAGAATAATAAGTGCAATTATGATACGGTTGAATTTTGAAATGATACTGTTGGAGGTCAATCTATTCTCCTCAATCAATGCTTTGATGGAATTGTCAATGGTTTTTTGCTCCCGCTCATAAATCTGCTGCTGTACAGCGGAATATTTTTCTGAATAGGTTTTATACAGTTCACGGTTGTTGAGTGCCAAATAATTATCGGAAAGATTCTTATAAATACCCTGGTTCAAAATTAAATCGCCTACCTTTTCTGAAGTTTTTTCGGCCTCCTTCAATTCTTGAATGGCCTTCCCATAATTTCCTTCCACGGTATAAACCTCGCTCAATCCTTTTTTGGCAAAGGCATAAAGGCTGTTGGCGCCTACCTCTTGCGCGTAGGCTATCGCCCTGTTGAAACTTTCACGGGCCGCATCTATTTGCCCTATTTGCAGAAAGCAGTTGCCCTTGTTATAGTTTAAGGTGCTCAGGTTTGCGGTCATGGCATTATTTCCGCTTATCTTTTTGAATTGAACAATCGCTTTGTCAAAATAATTCAGGGCAATATCGCAACTCATCTGTTCTCGGTAAATAAAACCTCGAATGGTATAATTATAGCCCAAAAGCGATGGAAGGCTATCCGGGTTCTTGATCTGCTTGGATAGCAGCAGCGCATCGTCCAGATAATCTATGGCCTTATCGTAAATACGCAATTGTTGGTGCTGCATGCCTATGGCGTTCAGTACATTTATACGGGTTTTTATACTGCTTATTTCGTTTAAATGGTCACGAGCCATCAATGCATATTCCAGCGATTTGCTGTTTTCTCTTTTGGAAAGGTAGGAATTGCTGATAAGCATAAGGGCGCCAATTTTTGTTTTGGCCTGGGTTGCTTCACCATATACCTGAAGCCCCAACGAGATGGCTTTATCCGGATTTTCAAAAATGATACTTGTGGCACTGTTTACTAAACTGTCCAACTTCTTTTGGGCAAAAAGCGACCCGCCCTGAAGCAGGCAGCTTAAGAGAATTAGTGATATGACAGCCCTTTTCCTCATGCGCTTTCCTTTCTTTTTTGAAGTAGATCCATAAATTTGGTAGGCGAGATTCCCGTGACAGACTTAAATACGGTAGCAAAACTACTGTGCGATGAAAACCCGCTCTCCTCAGCCAAATAGCTGATCTTATAGTTGAAGTAAACAGGTTCGGTCTTTAGTTTTTCGATGATGTAATTAATTCGAAGTTCGTTGATATAACTGTTGAAATTTTTGCCCTTTTGCCTGTTGATTACCTCTGATAGATATTTAGTATTTGTATCAAAGAGGGAGGCAAGGTATGCAATGCTCATTTCTTGATTGGTAAACTTAGTTCCCCTCTCAAAAGCGTCGAGTTTTTTGAGCAGGTTCCTTTCAATATCTTCGGGAACAACCGAACTTTTTTCCGAATGAAGCTTTTCGGGTTCGGGTTCCGGTTCTTTTGCTTGTGGGGTGGGTTGGATAAATTTTAAAATGGCATTGTATTCCCTAGCCCGAGTACGGTACCAATGGTTTGCCATTAACCCGGCCAAGAGAAGTAAGCCCAGAAAGCCAAGGAGCATGTATATTTTGATGTAGGCACTGTCCCGATAGCTTTGAATTTTCTGGTTTCCAGAATCACTTATAAAATTGAATACCGTATTAACCGCTTGGTTACGGTCGTTTTGTGCAAGTGCCGCAAAGTTTCCGGCCTGTTGTTTAAAGGCATAAAACTTTTTGGCGTCCTCTAGGGCTAGATAATTCAAACTTAATCCTTCCAGACACTTGCTTTGGTAATAATTGTTTCGGAAGAGTTCCGCCAACTTTAAGGTACGTTCATATAATTGGATTGATGTTTCGTATTCCTTTTCGGAAAACGAAATTTCGCCCAAGTGACAAAGCAGTTGCAATTCCTGAAAACCTCCGCCATTTTTGGAAGCTATTTTGTCCAGCTCCTCTTGAAGCACAACCGCAGCTTTGCCTAAACGTGAGGTGTTTTTATAAACTTCTGAAAGGAGCAAGGCGTTTTCAAAAAGAGCGAGGGTATCTTTTAGGTTTATAAATTCTTTTCGCGAAAGCAGTAATAGACTTTCCGCTTTTCGATAATCATCGGCCTGCAAACGCACAGCTGCGCTGTCTTGCGTCACAATGGCGGCAATTTGGGTGGCGCTGTCGCTGTCGGTTTTTTTCTGCAGGGAATGGAGCGTGCTTAAATAATGTTGTGCTACGTTGTGCAGGCCCAATTCGCGCATCAGTTTTATGGCGAACTGCGATATTTGCAAATTTAGTCCCACATCCTCATTTTGCCCTGTGAGTTCCTGGGCCTCGAGTATATTTTTTGCGGCTCCGTTCAGGTTGCCCTGCGCGTATTGACTTTGTGAAAGCAGGAGGAGGGCATGGGCCTTTACGGTATCGCTTTCGGCTTGTTTGATTATATATTCCGCGATTTTTTCCGTCTGTTCGGGCTGGGAATACACCTTGCCTTGTGCTTCCCTAAGCAGCTCGGAAACCGTACCATTTTCTTGCCCAAGGAGAAGAATAGGATAGAGGAGAAGTCCAAAAAAAACAATTAATGCCCGCATTTTCTTAAAATGATTCCGAAGATTTAACGGAAGTTGTAAAGTTACGGTATGAATGTCTTTTTGGTTACTTTTTCCGCACAAAGATTGCAACTACTGCTGCGGTAATTATCCCAAACCCTAAGGCGCCAATGGCAGATTGCCACATATAACTGTTTATGTTAAAATATTCGTTAGCCTTTTCGCGGGTCATAAGATCGTTGGTTACCGAGTATTCTATCACATTGTTGAAATATTCGGGGGTGATATAGTTATGCGTTATATATTGCGCCAAGGGCGAAAGCAATGCGGCAAACACGCTGAGTATGACCCCAGATATAAATCCTTGCAGCCAAGTCATTTTTCCGCCATATGCACGTCTTCGCTTTTCCCGCATTTCCAACAGATACATCAAAATGGCAAAAGGGGCAAACAAAAGCGTGAGCCATTGATGGTCTGCAATTTGCTCTTCATGCCAGCCCAAGGTTTTTTCAAGCAGCATCCATGAGAGCATCGTGATGGTGAAAATTATGGCCCATTTAAACTCGATATAGATTTTTTTCATAAATCCTCTTTTTTTGAAGTTTAAAGATACTGGTTTTCCTGAAAAAAAATCCCGAAGCTTCGCCCCGGGATTTCCATAATCTAAAATCTAATGTCTCAAATCTCACGTCTAAAGACTATTCATCCACCAGCACCCAATCACCTTTATCGAGCAAGGGAATGGCCTGCTTAAATTTCATGGTTTTGTTTTCTCCGCTCATCACGTGCTTGATGGTCACCTTGTCGTTTCGGTTTATCTTGGGGCGTTCGCGTACTATGGTTTCGGTAACTTGCTGCTGTTGCGACTGTGTGTTGCCCGCTGCCCTGGATTGTGCGGCGCGCTCGTCCATGTTCGGGATTTCGTCTTTCTGCTCGCTTAGGTTTTCTTTGCGTTTCACTTCACGCGCTTCCTGTATTTGCTGTTGGTTTTCCTGCGGCAGCTCTCCTTTGAAGAGGAACGAGATAACGTCTTTGTTTACCTTTTCAATCATAGCCTTAAAGAGTTCAAAAGCTTCAAACTTATAGATAAGCAACGGGTCTTTCTGCTCGTGTACCGCAAGCTGGACCGATTGTTTCAATTCGTCCATTTTACGAAGGTGTGTTTTCCACGAATCGTCGATTATTGCAAGGGTAATGTTCTTTTCAAAATCGTTCACCAATTGCTTTCCTTCGGTTTCGTAGGCTTTTTCAAGATCGGTGGCCACGTTAAGGGTTTTAACGCCATCGGTAAAGGGAACTAAAATTCTTTTGTACTTATCCTTCTGTGTTTCATATACATTTTTGATTACAGGATAAGCCATTTCAGCATTGCGCGCCATCTTGTTCTGATAGTGGAGGTAGGCCGCTTTATAAATTTTTCCGGCAATTTCACGCGTGTCCATCTTCTCAAATTCCTTTTCTGAAATAGGAGAACTCATGGAGAAGAAGCGGATCAATTCAAATTCAAAATTCTTATAATCTTGTGCCAGTTTGTTGCTTTCTGCTATTACTTCGGCGGTATCGTAAATCATATTTGCGATATCCACACGAAGCCTGTCGCCAAACAAGGCGTGGTATCTTCGCTTGTAAACCACTTCCCGTTGGGCGTTCATAACATCGTCATACTCCAGAAGGCGCTTACGGATCCCGAAGTTGTTTTCTTCCACCTTCTTCTGTGCGCGCTCGATGGATTTGGAAATCATTGAATGCTGAATCACCTCGCCTTCCTTCAATCCCATTCTATCCATCATCTTCGCAATTCGCTCGCTTCCGAAGAGACGCATCAAATTGTCTTCCAAAGAAACATAAAACTGTGAACTTCCCGGATCTCCTTGACGACCACTACGTCCGCGCAACTGTCTGTCCACGCGACGGCTATCGTGGCGCTCGGTTCCTACAATGGCAAGACCGCCCGCTTTCTTCACTTCCTCACTCAGCTTAATATCCGTACCACGACCTGCCATGTTGGTTGCAATGGTTACAATACCGCTTTTTCCGGCTTCGGCAACAATGTCTGCCTCACGTTTGTGGAGCTTTGCGTTCAATACGTTGTGGGGAATGTTCCGTATACTCAACATTCGGCTCAACAATTCTGAAATTTCCACCGAAGTAGTACCGATCAAAACAGGTCTTCCAGCTTTTGAAAGCGCCGTAACCTCTTCCGCTACCGCGTTGTACTTCTCTCTTTTTGTCTTATAAATTTTATCCTCGCGGTCATGGCGGGCAATGGGACGGTTGGTAGGAATTTCCACCACGTCCAACTTGTAGATTTCCCAAAGTTCACCAGCTTCCGTTACGGCAGTACCCGTCATCCCCGAAAGTTTGCGGTACATTCTAAAGTAATTTTGAAGCGTAATGGTGGCAAAAGTCTGCGTCATTGCTTCAATCTTCACATCTTCCTTTGCCTCAATAGCCTGGTGGAGCCCATCGCTGTAACGGCGACCATCCATAATACGGCCGGTCTGCTCATCAACGATCATCACCTTATTGTCCATCACCACATACTGATCATCTTTTTCAAAAAGTGTATAGGCCTTTAAAAGCTGGTTCATGGTATGGATACGCTCGCTTTTTACCGAAAACTCACGAAAGAGATCTTCTTTCAGTTCCACCTCTTCCTCTACGGGAAGCCCCTTGCTTTCAATCTTGGCAATTTCAGTTCCAATCTCTGGCATTACGAAGAAATCGGGATCGCCTTCCCCGGAAAGATAATCTACCCCCTTATCGGTAAGTTCTATCTGGTTGTTCTTTTCATCTATAACAAAGTAGAGCTCGGCATCAACCTTTGGCATTTCACGGTTGTTGTCGCTCATATAGTGGTTTTCGGTTTTTTGGAGAATTTGTTTTACCCCTTCTTCCGAAAGAAATTTTATAAGTGCCTTATTCTTTGGCAACCCGCGATATACGCGTAGCAATTGAAAGCCACCTTCCTTTTCATCGCCTTCTTTTATAAGTCTTTTGGCTTCGGCCAGCACGCCGTTCAAGTACTTTTTTTGAACCTCAACAATGTTGTTGATTTTAGGTTTCAGCTCGTTGAACTCGTGGCGGTCACCTTCGGGTACGGGTCCGGAAATAATAAGTGGCGTACGCGCATCGTCAATCAAAACCGAATCCACCTCATCCACAATGGCATAGTGGTGCGGACGCTGTACAAGATCATCCGGCGAATGCGCCATATTATCGCGCAAATAGTCAAATCCGAATTCGTTATTCGTTCCGTAGGTTATATCTGATAAATATGCTTTCCGCCGCGCCGCAGAATTGGGACGGTGGTTGTCAATACAGTCCACGGTCATCCCGTGGAACTCAAACAATGGTGCCATCCATGCACTGTCACGCTTTGCCAGATAATCGTTCACAGTTACTAGGTGCACGCCATTTCCGGCAAGGGCGTTGAGGTACATTGGCAGCGTGGCGACCAGGGTTTTACCTTCCCCTGTTTGCATTTCGGCTACTTTCCCCTCGTGCAGGGCAACCCCGCCAATAAGCTGTACGTCGTAATGTACCATATCCCAAGTAATGGGTTTTCCCGCGGCATCCCAGGAGTTTTTCCAGATGGCCTTGTCGTCCTCAAGGGTTACGTACTCCTTTATTGCAGAAATTTCCCGGTCAAAAGGGCTGGCGGTTACGGTAATGGTTTCGTTGTTTTTAAATCGCTTTGCGGTTTCTTTCATTACGGCAAAGGCTTCGGGAAGTATTTTGGTAAGGGTCGCTTTTTCAATTTCGTAGCGATCGTCCTTCAGTTTGTCTATTTGGTTGTAGTAGTCTTCTTTTTTGTTGATGTCTTCCTCGCTTTCAGATTGTTTTTCAAGGGCATCAATTTGGTCCTGCACCTCTTTTTGGGCGTCTTTTATTTCCTTTCGGAAGAAATCGGACTTTGCCCGCAGTTCATCGTGGGAAAGTTTTTCAATGGCTGCTTCGTGTTTCTTTATCTCGTTAACAAGTGGCTGTATCTGGCCAATGTCTTTTTTTGATTTATCGCCTACAAATACTTTAAGTACGTTATCTAATATTCCCATAATGTAAATTTATTTTGAAGTGTTGCCGGGCAGCACTGTTTTGTCAATTTATAATTTTTGTCCGTTCGAGCAGCATGGGGAACGTAAGCTTCCCTTCAGCAATAGGAACTCGAAGAACTATTTATGTTTTCTTACCACGAACCTGCTTGCCGGCAGGCAGGTACACGAATAATTATTTATACAATTCGTGTATTGGTGGTTTTCTTTTTCAATACTTTTTAAATAAAAAAAAGCCCCTTAAAAGAGACTTTTTATATTATTTTTTAATTGTTTCCCAAAACCTTGGGATTAATATTCATCCTCGTTCCAAAGATAATCATCGTCGGTCGGGTAGTCTGCCCAGATCTCTTCAATAGAGTCGTAGGAGTCTCCCTCGTCTTCAATAGCCTGAAGGTTTTCCACTACTTCCAGTGGAGCACCGGTCCTGATCGCGTAATCAATCAATTCGTCTTTGGTTGCGGGCCAGGGCGCATCGCTCAAATAGGATGCTAATTCTAATGTCCAGTACATAGCACTTTAGGTTTTAATTTTCTGCAAAAGTAATTTTTTAGATTAAAAAGTCAAGAAAAATCCAAATTATTTCTGCACTATTTTAAAGAACGTTTCTTTTGTGTTGATTTTGAATGAGTTATAAAGTTATTTATTAATAAGTTATTAAGACAAAGCGGAGGTGTTTGGTTATTTTTCGTTTATTTC